>ERZ840096.751-NODE-751-length-43366-cov-5.309113_pt1 | contig 43366 bp, 35 predicted proteins | sample MGYA00519878_ERZ840096 | MGnify/ENA primary metagenome ERZ840096 (study PRJEB31850, sample SAMEA3708865) | human gut metagenome | biome: human gut; feature: human-associated habitat; material: faeces | place: China | collected 2014 ...
CCCGGCGGCTCAGGGTGAATTCCGCCAGGCCCAGAGGGTTGGACCGGTAGGAGGAAGTTTCCCCGGAGGGGATCAGTTCATCGGTGGTGGTCACCGGATCCAGGATCTTGGAACACACCTGCAGCAGGATGTTGTCTCCCAGAGCCGGCATTTCCGGCCAATCCTTGATGTTAGGCCCGTAGAACAGCTTTTTTTCCGGTTCCGGCTTTCCAAAGCCATTGTATACCCGGGCTTTGTAAGCGCTGTCATCGAAATGGTAGGCTGGCACGTTTCCGAACACATCGGCGAATTCTTCTGCGGAAGTCAGCCTGCCGTTGTTGGCGGCGGTGGCGGCGATGCTCCGGGCATCCATCAGGGCTACTGCAGCCATCTGGCCCTGGCCCGGCTTGGACCCTTCCCGGTTGGGGAAGTTCCGGGTGGTGTGGCGGATGGACAGGCCATCGTTGTTGGGGGTATCCCCAGCGCCGAAGCAGGGTCCGCAGAAAGCAGTCTTCACAATGGCCCCGGCAGCCATCAGGTCCGTGAGCATGCCCTTCTTGGCCAGGTCCATGTACACCGGCATGGAAGAGGGATACACGTTCAGAGTGAATTCCCCGCTGCCGATGGCTCTGCCCCGGAGCAGGTTGGCGGCTTCTACCACGTTCACATAGTTGCCCCCGGCGCAGCCTCCGATGACACCCTGCTGGACCTGGAGCTTCCCGTCATGGATCTTGTCCGTCAGGCTGTAGGAAGCCCGGCCCTGGGCCACTTCCGCCGCCTTCTTTTCCGTTTCCCGGAGGATGTCTCCCAGATTGGCATTCAGTTCATCGATGGTATAGGCATTGGAGGGATGGAAGGGCAGGGCGATCATGGGCTTCACAGCGGACAGGTCTACCTGGACGCAGCCATCATAGTAGGCCACCTCCGCCGGATCCAGTTTCTTGTAGTCCCCTTCCCGGTGGTGTTCCTTCAGGAAGGCCCGGGTATCCTCATCAGTCCGCCAGATGGAAGACAGACAGGTGGTTTCCGTGGTCATCACGTCCACTGCGTTCCGGTAGTCGGTAGTCATGGAGGAGACCCCGGGGCCCACGAATTCCATGACTTTATTCTTTACGTAGCCGTTTTTGTACACCGCCCGGCAGATGGCCAGGGCAATGTCATGAGGTCCCACCCAAGGTTTGGGGCTGCCGGTAAGGTAAATGGCCACCACGCCGGGATAGGGATTGTCCCAGGTGTCTTTCAGAATCTGTTTGTCCAGTTCCCCGCCCCCTTCGCCAACGGCCATGGTGCCCAGGGCACCGTACCGGGTGTGGGAGTCGGACCCCAGAATCATCTTCCCGCAGCCGGCGTGCATTTCCCGCATGTACTGGTGGATCACTGCCATGTGGGGCGGCACGAAGATGCCCCCGTATTTCTGGGCGGCACTGAGACCGAACATGTGGTCATCTTCGTTGATAGTCCCTCCTACGGCACACAGAGAATTATGGCAGCAGGTCAGGATGTATGGCACAGGGAATGTATCCATGCCGGAAGCCTTGGCAGTCTGGATGATGCCCACATAGGTGATGTCATGACTGGTAAGGGCGTCGAACCGGATTTTCAGGTTGTCCATATCCCCGCTCTGGTTGTGGTTTTTCAGGATGCCATAAGCAATGGTGCCTTTTTTGGCTTCTTCTTTCTGGATTTTTCGTCCCAGAGCCGCTTCCGCTCTAGCTTGTTCCTCTTCCGGGATAATTTCCGTACCATGGACCAGATAAGCTCCGTTTTTAAACAAATTAATCATAATTTTTTCTCCTTTTTCCTTATAAAATCAGTTTCTGATGTAAATGGTTCCATCCATAATCCGGCGTGCTGTACGCTGCACAGCCACCCCTTTCACTTCCAGGCTGCCGTCTTTGCCGGCAGAAAGATCCGGATATACGGTCATGACTCCGCTGGGATGCCCCAGTCGGATAGAATGGGTCCCTTCCGGTCGTTCGCCCACCGTTTTTTCCACAATGGACCCTTCGGTAAACGCCGCCACCGCAATGGCGCTGGCTGCGGTCAAAGGACAGGCCTTATGGCACTTGAATACGGAAATGACCCGGACACAAAGATCCATCTGGCCGGCATCCACCGCATTCCCCGCAATATCCGTATAGGATACCGGAGCCGTAAAGAAGCCCACCTTTGGCACAGCCGGTGAATGGGCAGTGGCATCTTCCAAATCTTTAGCAAAGCCCATTTTCACAGCGGCTGCGCCCCGGATCTTTTCCAAGAGGGTAGATGCCGCCTTGTTTCCATCCACCTGAGCCGGCAGTTCCGTTCCCTGGAGCCCCACGTCTTCTGCCCGAACCAGGACCAGAGGATTGGACACATCCAGGATGGTGGCTTCAATCTTCCGTCCGTCAATTTCCAGTAAATCCAGGGCACAGCCAGTGGGCAGAAGCTTTCCGGTTTTGGCTCCGGCCGGATCCAGGAAATTCACTTTCAATTCTGCTGCCGTCCCGTCGATGCCCGCAATGTGGCAGCTGCCCTCCTGGGCAAAGGTATGGGTCCGGGGATCGATGGGAACGGTCACATTGATGAACTTATCCGTGTTCTTGTTAAGCATCCGGACAGTGGTCACCGGTTCCACAATGGGGACCATCCCTTCTTCCACTGCATAGGCCGGCACCGCTGCCGTCATGTTGCCGCAGTTGCTCTTGTAGTCCACCTGCTTTTTGCCTACGATAACCTGCCCCACCAGATACTCAATATCCACATTGGGTTTGTCACTTTTCCAGATAACCACGATTTTGTTATTGGAAGAAACGGTTCCGCCCATCCCATCCATCTGTTTGGGGTCCGGATTCCCCATGACCTGGAGAAAAATCTCATCCCATGCTTTAGGGTCCTCCGGCAAATCTTCCCGGTGGAACAGACACCCTTTGCTGGTACCTCCACGCATATACACCACTGGAAACTTTCTCATATGTCAATACCTCTCTTTCTCATTACAGGAACTGGAAAATAAAACTGCCCACCAGCAGGACGATAGCCCCACCAATCCGGGAGGAAATCTGGGCATAACTCATCAAATCCATCCGTTTGCATGCGCCCAGTACGGCCATATCTCCGGCACCGCCCATGTTTGCCATGCACAGCCCCGCCGTAATGGCACTTTCGATGGGATAGAAGCCCACCAGAGTGCCAAATGTTGCGGAACCGATGACACAACCCAGAACGATCAGCAGTACCATGACAAAATTAGCCGGACTCAGCACGCCAATCATTTTGTTGAAATCGATCAGGGTTACCCCACAGCCGGCCATCATAGCCCATACCAGACGGCTGGCACAGAACTGCTGTACCCGGTGGCAGGCTTCTTTCGTCCGTTCCGGGATTAAGTCAAATACATTCGCCAAGGTGGCAAAAATAATCATATAAGCGAAATTGGGAATGGCCACACCGAAAACAGTCGGTAGAATTTTTTTCGCAACCAGCTGGGCCAGGACAAAGAATGCGCCAATCAGGAAAATAGCTGCCCCGATGTCTTCCATTGTCAGTTCCCGTTCTACTTTCTTTTCTTCGGCGACTTCCGCCTCCACCGCTGCCTTTTTTTGTTTCATCAGCTGGCCATGTCCCGTCCACCGGGGGACAACCCGTCCCACATTGTCCAGGATTACCGCAAAAGCCACGGCAGCCAGATTTCCCACTGCCAGGATGGCCATGCAGAAGCTCAGGTAGGCAGAAGAATCTTTTCCCGTTACATCCTGGTAGACCTGGGCCATGGGGATGGCTCCGGCTCCCGCGCCGCCGCCCATAATGGGCAGTACATAGGCCGTCAAAGTTTCCACAGGAGAAATCCCAAACAAGCTGCCTCCGGCAACACCCAGCAGGGCAGCGCCCCCCAAAGAAGCCAGCAACGCAGGAAGATACAGGAGGCTGGATTTCAGCAGAACTTTCCGCTCAATGCCCAGCAGACTTCCTACCACCTGAGCACAGATGAACACATTCAGGAAGTTGTAGGTATTCATCCAGCCTTTGGAAACCACAATGATATTTTTTGGCATCAGATTGTTGTAAAGCAGCACACCACAGCCCAAGAAGGCCAAAACAGCACCGCCTCCGCAGTACTTGTTCCAGATGGGAAGCCGTTCACCGATTTCTCCAAAGATGGCTCCCAAGGTAAACATCACGACAATTCCGCCAATGAACTGATTGGGAATGATGTTCAGGCATGCAGAAATGAGGACGATGACTGAAAAAAAAGCGAAGATCCGCCAATCCATGCCATACAGTTTAAAGGTTGTTTCCTTCATGTCTCATCCCTCCTGTTTCAGTGCTGAAAAGCCGAAAAGCTCGGCAGGATTATCCACCAATGTTTTCTGGACAGACTTTTCATCTCTTGTCATCTCAAACAGCGCATCCAGCAATGCACTGTCATTGGGACAGGGTTTGAATTGGCTGTACCGGTTGGGATGGGGCCAGTCCGTTCCCCACAGCAACCGGTTGGGATTGGTCTGGGCATAGGCCCTGCCTACAGCCAGGGTATCTGCATAATCTTCTTCATCACTGTCAAAATACCACCCGGACAATTTAACCCAAGCCTTCCCCTGATCCATCCAATCACAGATGATCCGGAAGGCAGGATGCTTCGTTCCCATCCCCACCGGAAGATGTCCCCGGTGATCCAGTACCAGCTGTACCGGCAGATTCTCAAAAAAGTTCTTTTTTTCCACCAGAAGATCCGGATCCATCCACAGACAGATACACCAGCCATATTCTGCAACCCGTTCCGCCAGTCTGCGGATTTCTTCCCAGTCACCCTTGTACCCGCAGTTCATATTGAACCGGATGCCCCGGGCACCTTTCCGATGGAGGGCCGCCAACTGGGCATCCATCACCCGGTTGTCCAGAACCACAATGGCCCGGGTATTTTCCACTCCCAGTCTCTGTACCGCGTCCATAGTACACCGGTTGTCCAACCCATAAGCCGAAGGCTGTACCACCACGCTCCGGGCAATCCCCAATTTAGCTTTCAGCAGCCGATAACATTCCACATCAGCAGGAGGCTGATTTCTCTTATCCTCCGGTACGTAAGGAAACCGGACTGGATCATAGATATGATGATGGCAGTCACAAGCTCCTGCCGGAATACGCTTCTGGGGAAAAGTATTTCCTCCGCAATAAGGCACCTGTTTCCTTCGTTCTTCCATTTTTTCCTCCCCTTTTTTTACCGTTCATGATTATCCTTCTGTTGAATATTACATTAAATGATTTTTCTAATAATTTCCAATACTATTCCTCCCATAATAGTTATATGATATTTTCTATAATTCTATGTAAACCATTTATTTATTTTATAGGATGCTGGTATTTTTCATCAAAAGCTTAGCAACGCCGCCCGTACTGCCTTTCAGCAGTCCGGACGGCGTTGTTGTGTCTTCATATTCCCTGGTTATTGACTAAAAATTTTATTTCCTATATTTTCCGTGTCCCTACGTTTTAAGTTCAAAAGATACCTTTGTGTTACAGCGCATACTGCAAAGCATTTTCCACAAATCCTATCATGAACGGCTTGATATGGCTCAATATGTTCACGAACGGATTTTTCACAGGTTTTTATACAGCGGACAATATCCAATATATCTTTCCTCTCAACTCCCTCTTTCCATAAGGCGTCTTTTAACGCTTTTCCCGGGCATGCCTGGACGCATATAGAACAAGTACCGCATTGACTCTCTAAAATTGGCTCTCCACAATGGAATGGAGCATTTGTCAATAAGCTTGAAATCCGCACTGCACTGCCAAATCCAGGGGTCACTAAAAGACAATTTTTTCCAATCCATCCCAATCCAGCCAATACAGCGACTGTTTTATGGGGCAATGGAGTACAATAATTCTTATCTGTATGCACAGCAGTTGTCGTGTTGGCCAATGCTGCAAAGCCATTTTTGTGCAAATAGGATTCTCCAACACGTACAATACGATCCAACTGACGGTTATAGGACAAATACGCATCATAATATGCTTGTGTAGGATATTTTTTTACCATTTCGATAATTTGAGCAGGCAATGGAATCGCCACTGCAATCCCTATTGGCAGAACTGCATTAGGAATATTTCTCAAATCAGCAAATCCAACCAATTCTGCGCCCTCCCTATGAAGCAGGTCTATGAGCTCTTTTTGGAAAATACAGATACTTTCCACCAAAATCCCTCCTTACGGTGGTCCACTTGATTGCCGCTTATAAAGTATAATATCATTTGCCATAGCAACAAGGTAAACAATCAAATCTGCGCAGAAAAAAACTTTTTCCCTGCTCTGTATTTTATTCTCTAAATCCCAACTTATATAGAATAATTAGCCAATTTCATAAATATCTGGGCTGCTTTCGATATATACGCGCCTCTTTTCACTGCCCAATTGATTTCTCTTACAGCAAGCGGATGGTTGATTTTATAGAAGAACAGATTATCTGCCCGTGGCAGATATTTCACAATATCAGACCGGATAAATAAGGCTCCCATTCCTGTTGACGCGATATTCAACGAAGTCATAACTTGGTCCACATAAATTTTAACCTTCATACTAAAACCAGCATCTTTGCAGATTTGCGTAGAGCGGCTGAACATATCATTCCCTGGTTTCATTTTTACAAATGGTGTATCTTTAAATAATTGCAGAGGGACTGCAGGTATGGCAAGACTTAAAAACGCCTGATTAATGATTTCTTTTTGAGAGAGTCTGTATTTAATCAGTTGGTCATTGATTTTATAGTTTTTGGGAACAGCCAAGATGATTCTTTCCGTTCGATAATAGATGTTCTTTATATTTTTATCTTCATTTAGCCCTGTTTCAAGGACAAGATCCAATTTTCCTTGTATCAGTCCATTTCTCATTTCTCCCACATTGCCTTCTGTCAAATCACATTGAACACCAGGATAAACATCATTGAACCTGCTGATCATGTCAGGAAAAACGAATGAACAAAAATAAGAAGAGCCGCCCAAAGATAAAGAACCGGTTTTTAATTCATTCAAATCTTTGAAATAACGCTTTACATTGTTTTCAATCTGATAAATGGCTTTGATTGCTTCAATATATTTTTCTCCTTCAGGGGTAACCGTAATGGGGATCGTACTCCTGTCAAAAATAGAAACACCAATATCCTGTTCAGCCTTACGAATGATTTTGCTTAATGCCGGCTGGCTTATAAACAACTTTTTGGCAGCTTTGGAAAAACTCTTTTCCAAGTAGACGGCATATACATAGTCTATTTTTTCGAGCATCATAGTGGCTCCCCTCATAAAAACATATTATCTTGTTATTTGCTCAAGAACTTCATCTTAATTGTAGTAAGTATAGAAGTTTCCTGTCACTTTTATAATATATCTAATTCTATTTGTAAACTCTCTAATTTCCTTATTGATTGTTTAATTGTACTTTCTTTAGAAGCTTATCTGCAATTATCCTGTAGTAACCGTACTACCTAATGAATTTATTGTTCAAAACACAAAATTGCCCCCTAGAACTGGAATATAAATTTCTCTCCATAGTTATCCATATCTTAAAAAGGTCACCTACAAGCTTGGATGGCCAATGAGTACATAAATCCTAAATCCCATTAGGAACATCCTTTCGGCTCGTAGGTGAACTTTTATACCATATTGAACTGTTTTACTTATCGCCCAGGCAAACTACCTTACCATCTTTAACAATGAGAGTTTCTGTCAGAGTTCCTTCATCAAAGATTACAGTCGGATTATACTGCACCATATCGATATGAACGGTACTTCTGGCCGGTTGTCCATAATAGAAGCCATTCCCCATTGCAATATGGCAAGTGCCCCGAGCCTTCTTTTCTTCTTCAAAGTCTCCATTGAACATGCACGCCGGATTCAATCCCAACCCGATTTCTGCAATGTTGTCACTGTCTTTAACTTCTGCAATCTGCCGTCTGATTTCTTTGCAAATCTTAGGATCTCCACCGACGACTTCCACAATGCGCCCCCCTTCAATACGCAGTTCTACAGGCGTATTCGGGCAGCCATAATAGCAAATCGGTCCATCAATCACCAGTTTCCCATGAGTGGTCCCAATAACAGGTCCCAGGGAAACTTCACCATCCGACCAGGCCATTGCATCGCCAGGTTTTCTGGCAATCCCGCATTCAATAATGGGTTCCATTTGATTCATTTCCATAAACAGGTCTGTACCTGCAGGCGTCATAATATGAGCCGTTTTCTTGCCTCTCCAAATAGCCTGCAGCCGTTCACCATCTTTATAAACCTGTTCATAATCAGCCAGAGCTCCGCCGCGTGTAAAGTTATCGATGCTCCGCAGGCAGATGGAGACTTCACGCAGTTTCTTCTGCGTAATCAGTTCCTTCAGATGGTTGTTGTAAATAGCCGCCCCAGAAGCTGTAGTCATTCCTACAAACACATCGCAGGCATCCATCCCCAGTTCCAAAGATTTTGGGAAAATAGTTGCTTTATCTTTTCCACGGATCGGCATCATATATACACCATACTCAGCACCACAGTTCAGCGCAGCCGCTGCCATTGCCTGAGTCATCCGTTCATCAGTCTGCGGATCTACAACGATCAAAACTTCTTCGCCCGGTTTAACAGCCATCAAGTTGCCCAGGATATACTGTGCTCTTTCCATACATTCGATGATTCTGTTGTCAGCCATAATTCAGTTCTCCTTTTCTCCAGATACTCAAAAGCTCTTCATTTCGTTGCATTTCACTCAACCTTTTAATTGCTTTTTCATCATCACCTGCCCCTGATTGAAATCCTATGGTTAACTTAGAAAAAGTAAGTTAAGCTGCTTTATCTTCCTGGGAAATCAATGTCATATCATCAAACTTCTGATGATCCAGTTCATGCTGCATATTCGAAATACAGACAGTCGCAACAAGGTCTCCCACAGAGTTGGTAGCTGTATGGATCTGATCAACAATACGATAGATACCTGCTACCAGAGAATATCCATCCAGAGGCAGCCCCATCTGCGTCATCAGCGTCAAGCTGATAACCAGGCCAATTTGAGGCGTTGCCGCACAGCCTACGCTTAAGAAGGTAGCCTGGACGCAAAGCAGGATTTGCTGCGGAAGGCTCAGCTCCACGCCATACAATTGTGCAGCAAACAGAATAACAACAGCAAAATATGCACAAGTTCCATTCATCTGAGCTGTACATCCCAGTGGCAGGATAAAACTGGAAATATCTTTAGGCGCGCCCATTTTATTGGGAGCAATATCCATGGAAACAGGCAGCGCTGCACTGGAAGTACAGGTACTGAATGCAACCAGCCAGCTGGAAAAAGCCTTTTTCCAAAAAGTAATAACATTGACCCTGGCTACAAAAGCCAGCAGCAACGTATATACACCAAAGGTAGTAGTCAAACAGGCCAGATAATCCGTCAAAATGAATTTTAAAACCGGACCGAAGATTGCCGTCCCATATTTAGTCATCGTAGTTGACATCAAGCCAAAAACACCAACAGGGATGATCGCAATCACATAGTCAACAATTTTAAACATGACCATGGACAGCATACTGAATATTTTCCCTAAAGGCTCTGCTTTTTTCCCTAAAGAAATAATGGCAAATCCGATAAACAGAGAAAACACAATAATCTGCATCATGGATCCAGAAGTCAATGATTCAAACGGATTGGAAGGAATAAAGTCCAAAATCGTCTGGTACATTCCCGGCAATTCCTTTGCCTTAACACCGCCGGTCACAGTCCCCAACTGCAGACCCTTCCCCGGTTGAATCAGATTGACCCAGAACAACCCAATCATAGCCGAAATCATACCTGTTACCAGGAACCAGATGATTGTTGTAATACCGACGCTTTTCAGCTTGTTGATATCTCCCAAGGAAAGTGCTGCATCCACAATACAGAAGAATACCAGTGGAACAACCACCATTTTGATCAGTTTAATGAAAAAGTCTCCCAGAAACTGAAGAAACGGCAAGATATATCCGTTAATTACAGGGTTATGCGTCCCACCCATCATGTTTAATACATAGCCAAATGCAACACCGATTCCCAACGCAATAAAAATTCGTCCGTACAAGGGGATTGTTTTTCCCGATTGAACTTTTTTGTTTTCATCCGACATTTTTCCTTATCCTCCTTTCACTTTCCGTCTTTTTCCGTTCCCCATGAGGTCTATTTTTATAGTACACAATTTATACTTCTTGTTCAAAACTTATGTAACATTGCTATACCTTATAACTTCTTGGCTATAGAATATAAATTCACTGATTGTAGACACAGTATAATTGTCCTAAAAAAACAGGAAACTGAAAAATCCAGTTTCCTGTCCTTATAATTATTCTATTTTCATTTTCGTGAAAATCCACTTCTGCAAAATTACTTAATTGTTAATCATCCGAATACACATCCAACTTTTTAGTAATCGCATTTTCTTCTTCAAACAAGCGAATATGAGCCTCTGGATTTGTTCTGCTAATCATGACCAAAAGAGTATTTAGGATAGTGATTGTGGTAACAAAATAGATTTTTAGTCGATTTTTTGCAATGATGACATAGTCGGCCCGCTTTGCCAAAGGTGAAGTAACGGCATCTGTAATAGAAATGGTCTTGCATCCCAGGTCTTTAAAAAAGTCTAAAATTTGAATCGTGAACTTGGTATATTTAGGGTATCCGATCACCACCAGAACATCTTCTTTAGTTGCATATTGCAGGAGAATCGATATATCATCATTTCTGTTTTCAATCAAAGTCACATTGGGTTTTACTCTTTTCAAAAAATGATAAAAGAAATAGGCCATCGAAAAAGTTGAGCGTGATCCCAGAATATAAATATGCCGGCTGCTATTGATGACTTCACAGGCTTTTACCATAGTTTTATATGTTTCTCGGCTGTATAAATTATCCAACGCTTTCTTGCCCTCTTCAATTTGATCATAAAGGACATCTTTATCTGTTTTTTCACTAACCCAAAATCGAAATTCTTTCACGGGAGTGATTTCCTGTCTGGCAATATCCTGAACCGAATTCTGAAAATCAGGATAAGATACATATCCCAAAGCTTTTACAAAACGTGTAATCGTAGAAGCGCTGATGCCAGTATGGCTGCTTAACTCTGTAATTGTCATAAAAGCCGCATTGACCAAATTACTTTTTAAATAATCAGCTACTTTTTTTTGATTTCTTGTCAGCCGGTCATACCGCTGGTCGATTTGTTCAATAACCGTCATGATAACGCTCCTTTTCAAATTCCCTGCACCAATTTATTTATAGTATAACAAAAAAACCGGAAGTCTATTCTACCGACTTCCAGTTTTTGTTGTTTTTTGAACGAATAGTTGCATATTTTAGATAGGGAAAAAGAATGGCATCCCAACTAAGGCCCAGATAATAATAAACAATATGGAAATCATGGATACACACCAGCCCCCAAAAAGCATAGCTTTGATACTCTCACTCCTGGCAAGTCCCATAGGAGCCAGCATATTCGATCCTGGATAAATGGATGTAGTTACACGAGAACCACAAATCAGTGCAATTGCCCATACCTCTTGAGGAACATGGGTTGCTTTGACTGATTCAATAAACAGATCATTGGTTACTTTCAATTGAGCCACAGCTCCACCATTGATACCAAAAGAACCTACTAAAGTCCCCAGAATTACGACCATTGCCCGGCTTCCTTCTCCCACAAACTGCAGGAACCATTTCCCCAATGCCTCAAAGCCGTGCCCCATATTGATGTACTCCAACATCATATTGAGAAAGATAAACAGCAGAAATGTTCCGGAAAGTTTTCCCATTCCTTCAGAAAACTTTTTAAACATTTGGGAAAGCGAGATACCACTTACAACAGCAATTAAAAGAGACAAAGTCAGCATAACAAAACAGGTATAAGCCGTCCCCTGTTTCGATATCATACTGTATACCAGTAAGCCAACGAAACCTGCTAAAAAGATAATGGTTGTTCTTTTCTCTTTGCTTGTTACTGTAGTGACTCCTTTTTCATCATCTGTTAACGTATATACCTCATCATAACTGGGATCATGCTGTATTTTCTTTCCACAGAAATAAATAACCACCAGCCAAATCAGTCCATAAGGCAATGCTGCCCAAAGCATCATTCTTCCATAGCTTAGCCCCGTGATTGCCAGCAATGCCACTGTTGGTCCTGTGAAAGGTCCCCAAATCAGCCCAGTTTCACCGGATGACTGAAACAGACAAGCTACTGTAGCTGGTTTTAATCCCGCTGCTGCAACCACTGGAATTAAAATAGGTGCAACAATGGCACATCCCCCTGCCAGAGTACCCAATAGGCCGCACACTAAGGTTGTCGTTATTATTACACATAAAATGGCTCTTTTTTCCGTTTTGACCCCAATATACTTCACAATCCAGTGAACCATGGTATGGGTTACATGTGCTTCTGTCATAACAGCGCCCAAACCCGCACCACACATGATAATCAAACCAATCAGTCCCAAAGTAGACCCCAGGGATTTTTGTATCAATTTGCTTGTAAGAGCAGGGGTCTGTCCTGTTAAAATATATCCCACAACACAAGCCAGAAAGGCTGAAGTCAATGCATGGACTTTGGGCTTAAAAGCAACAATCACATAAACAACCAGCGGAATTAATGCCCACAACGATTCTTTAGGTATTAATGCATATGGTCCCATACAAAACCCCTCCTCTACCAGCTTCAAGTCATGTCAATCATTCTTCATGTAGCAATACTTTCCCTACTTTTGTTCCATTTCTAACACCTTTATGTACCACTATCGTTCCTCGGATTATCACCTCCTGAATCCCCCTGGGTTGTTTTTTGGAATCAAGATATGTGGATTCGTCCACAATCTTATCTCCATCAAAAATAACCAAACTTGCCATATAGTTCTCTTTAATCTGCCCCAATTTTCTAAGGCCAAGGACATGGGCGGGCAAGCCTGTTATTTTATATACAGCCAGATGCAATGGAAGCAGCTTGTTTTCTCTTACCGTTTGCAGATATCTGGGGAATGTTCCAAAATTCCGCGGATGAGGATTGCCTTCGATCAATGAATTATCGTAAGGCATAGAATACCCATCAGAACCTACGGCAACAAACGGTTGCTGCATAATTTTCAGCATGTCTGCTTCGTCCAAGCAGAAATAGCAGCAAGGCACACCGCCCCCTGTTGATTTCAAAAGCTTCGCGGCAGAATGGATGGGGTCAAGTTTCATTTCCTGACTAATTTCTTTTAAAGTCTTCCCATCATAAACAGGAAATACTCCTTTCGTACTAACGACCAAGATTTTTTCTGCGCCTCCACGTCTCTCCATTTCATTTTCCATATCTTGGAGCAGCCGCGGTTCCGGATCTGCCAGTCTGGCACACATTTCTTCATATCCGCCACTTTGTGCCCATCCAGGGACCAGAGCCGCCAAGTTTGTCGAAGTAGCAGTATATGGATATTGGTCACAGGTAATATCCAAGCCTTCATCCTGTCCATCCCGAATCATTTTTAAAAGCTGTTCGGCCTTACCCCATTGTGGTTTTCCAATAAGTTTCAAATGGGATATCTCCAGATGAACACCAGATTGACGAGTGACCTCCAGCATTTCTTCCACGGCTTCAAAGATTTTCGTGCTTTCACTCCTCATATGAACAGATAAAATTGCTTTATGTTTTTTTAAAATCTTAGCCAAATAAACAAATTCCTCCAGCTTTCCATAAGAACTCGGTGGATAAATCAATCCTAAAGACATGCCAAATGCCCCTTGGGCCAATTCCTTCTCCAACAACTCTCCCATTAATTTCAACTCTTCTTGAGAAGGGGGACGCATATCAAATCCAACAATATTTGCCCGAAGGGTTCCATGTCCAATCAATACTCCCAAATCCGTAGCATGGGGACAATTTTCCACATGATGCTGGTAATCAACCACATTATCATCCTGTAATACCAGATTTCCTAAAGGAAGCTCTAATCCTGCCCCCATAAATTCTTTAATTTGAGTTCTGCATTCTGGCCGTACAGGCAAATTGGATATACCGCAATTCCCAATAATTTCCAAAGTAATTCCTTGGCATACCTTACTGTCCATAGGATATTCTGAAAAAAAAGGAGTCAAATCCGAATGAGAATGGATATCAATAAATCCAGGAGAGACTATATATCCTTCGGCATCTATCGTCTCTTTAGCAGATTCTTCTATCATTGGCGCAATTTTAGAAATAACCTCTCCCTGAATACCGATATCAGCCCGATATCCTGGGGTTCCTGATCCATCTACAATCACCCCATTCTTAATCAGTAAATCAAACATTCGCTTTCCTCCTTTCAAATTTCCAGCATATAATTGCGTGTATTCTTTTCAATAAAGTTTTTACATGAAAATTATATATCGTATTGGCCTATTTGTGAATTATTTTTTCATATTTATTTATTTTAGAAAATTTATTTTCATATTTTGTCTCTAATAAAACATTTTTAAAAAATAAGGAGCCGCATCATGCAGCCCCTTATTTTTTCACCCAATCACAATCCCTCTCCGATACAGCGCCCGCCGTACACTGGAACAGGCGGATACTGGCGTATAGGCTCCGGTTACTCCGGAAACAGGCTTGCTGAGCACATTGATGGTGAAGCGGCAGCCTTCCGCTTCAATTTCAATCTTATGGGTATTTCCCGGTGAATCCGGATCTGCGATAATCACCGACTGGGTCTTTTCAAACCCCAGTCCTGCCATGGCAATGCCGGCATGGACATTCACATTCCGTGGATAAGCCTTGCAGGCGCCCCGGGTAGGCCCTTCATACAGCACCGTCCGTACCTTGTCCGTCCGGCCCAGGTTCTTGGGCTTTTTGGTGGTTGTAATCTTTACACTTTCCAACACCGTCCGCCCGTCAAAGATTCCATCCAGACCCAGGATGGCCCCATGGGGAATAAGGAAGGTATGCCCGTATTCCTCACACAGTTTCTGGACCTGTTCCGGAAAACCTTCTTCTGCGAAAGCGGTGGTGGAAAATGCCATAAAATCGCTGTATTTCAGCACAGTAGGAGCCAGCGCAATCACCACTTTGGCCACAGCCGCTTCCACCACCAGGTCCACCCCGGCAGCACACTTTTCCTCCAGTTCTGCCGGTGTGGAAATCAGCAGTTTTTTCAGTTCCTCTTCTTTGGGCTCCACAGCATCATAAATAAAAGCGAATTCCGCTTCATTTTTCAGGTGTTCATAAATGTAACGGCCGATGGTTCCACAGCCAATCAATCCGATTTTTTTCATGACAATCCTCCCATCAATTTATTTTTCCATCCAAATCCAAGACAGTCCGGTACAGTACTTCCACTCCATGGTCCAAATCAGCTTCATCGGTCCATTCTTCTTTGCAGTGGCTTACTCCGTTCCTGCTGGGAACAAAGATCATCCCAACCGGAATCCGGTGTCCAATGGCATTGGCATCATGACCAGCACCGCTTGGCATCACAACGGCACTTACCCCGCTTTCTCCTGCCGTCTTTTCAACCACCTTCATTAAGCCGGCATCACAGGGAACAGAGCCTTTATCCACCCGCTTTTCAAAGGTGAACTGACAGTTTTCAATGTCGCAGGCAGCCTCCTGGATTTTTGCAATCAGCAGGTCTGTGATTTTCCCATCCATATGCCGCATTTCAAAAGTACATTCCACTTTCCCGGGGATGACGTTTTCAGAACCAGGCCAACACTGTATGGTCCCTACAGTGAAGACCAGATTCTCATCGATTTCCCGGCAAATGGCGTCTCCTGCCGCAATCAGTTTGGCCATACCCACCATGGCATCCTGCCGGTTCCTCATCATGGTAGTCCCTGCATGGTTGCTTTTTCCCAAGGCCGTAACCCGATACCGGACAATCCCCACGATTCCGCTGACCACTCCAATATCTGTATGGTCGTTGAAAAGATGATCTCCCTGTTCAATATGAAGCTCCAGATAACACCGGGCATCGGAGAAATCCCGTCTGCAGGCAAGAATTTCATCCGGTGTATGGCCATATTTCTCCAGAGCTTCTGTAAAACCCGGTTGTTTGACATCCACCAGACCGGCAATGGCTCTGCTGCCAAAGGTTCCTCCCAAGGGATTGGATTCTTCTCCATTGAATCCGTAGATTTCCAGAGTATGCTGGGGGATATACCCATTTTTCCGGATCCGTCGGATAACTTCCAAGGCTCCTGCGACACCGTAGACCCCATCAAAAAGACCGCCTTGGGGGACAGTATCCAAGTGTGAGCCCATAAGAAGATGTTTCAGTTTGGGATTGCTTCCGGGAAGGACTCCATGGATATTGCCGGCTCCATCTTCGCGCACGTCCATACCCAGCTCTTCCATAACCTTTTTCACTGAGCCCACCGCTTCAAAGTACGCCTTGCTGTAGCACCCTCTCGTATATGATCCATCTGCACCTTTACCAGCGCTGGCAATCCTCACCAGCATTTTTTTTATAGCGTTCATTGAACCACCTTCTTAAAAGGACTGCTGCCAGTGAAATCCAGACAACAGCCCTTGTATTCCTTTCTATGACGTTTTCATACAGGGGAGATCACTGTTCCGGTCTGACAAATTCACCCCAGCCAGCAGCCGTTTCATCCACAATTCCATGTGCCATGACCACACGCCCCCGTACGACGGTGTATTCCATGGTATTGCCCAATTTCCAGCCATCATACACTTTGGCGATTTCTTTGGCATGGCTGTAGTTCTTATGCCAATCCACCGTCATGGGCTTGTTCAAATCCACAATGGCCAGGTCAGCATCTGCTCCTGCAGAGATTGTTCCTTTCTGCGGAAAGATATGGAAATCCTTGGCCGGATTCACCGCCAGCAGTTCAACCACTTTTTCCAGAGGCAGCCGTCCCTTCTGAGCTTCATTGATCATCAGGGGATACCGAAGATCCACACCAGGGAACCCGGAAGTAGCCGCAAAAATATCTTCCTCCCCTCTTTCCTTTTCTTCAACCAGGAAGGGACTGTGGTCAGATCCAATGAAATCCACCGTCCCATCCAGGACATATTTCCACAGGCCTTCCACTTCTTCTTTGGACCGCAGTGCCGGATTGCACTTGGCATAGGGTCCAAATTTGGCCACAGCCGATTCATCCAGCAGCAGATAATGAGGACAGGTTTCCACCAGGACTTTCTGGCCTGCAGCTTTGGCCTGTTTGGCCAGTTCCATGGCTCCGCAGGTGGAAACGTGGACCAGTTCAATGGGGCATCCCTGTTCTTTCCCAAACTTCAGCATCTTGTAGATGGCAATGATTTCCGTAATGGGCGGACGGGATTCACAATGAGCCATGTAGTCCACCCGCCCGGCCGCTTTCAGTTTGGCAATATTGCCTACAATCAGTTCATTGTCTTCTGCATGAGCTGCCAGGCAGATCCCCGTTTTTTTCACTTCTTCCATTACATCCATCAGTTGGGAGTTAGTGGCAGAAGTCAGTCCGTCAAATTCTCTTTCCCTGCCCTTGGGAGGCTGATGGAGAAAGGTTTTATAAGCGATGATTCCTTCTTTGGAAAGGGGTACGATATCCTGAAGGAATTCTCCTCCTGCGGCCCCAAAAAAGCAGTAATCCACTGTGCTTCCTTTTTTGGCCAGATCCATCCGATGGTGGAGGATTTCCGGATTGTGTTGGGGCGGAACCGAAATGGGGTGCTCAAAATAGGTGGTGCAGCCGCCTGCCGCAGCAGCCCGGCTTTCCGTCACAAAAGTTCCCCGTTCTGCATGCCCCGGATCCCGGATATGCATGTGAGTATCAATTCCTCCAGGCAGGACATACTGCCCTTTGGCATCAATGGTCTTTTCCGCTTCCGGAAGCGCTCCCGTTTCAGCAATCAGCGCAAATTTTCCATCTTTGATTCCTACATCCGCTTTCCGGAAACCACCTTCCAGAAAGACAGTTCCATTGATTACCGCTAAATCCAACATAGGTTATACCCCTTTCTTCAAACATTTTCTTTCACTGCAGCTTGAACTGGAATCTCTTCATGATTTTCTTCAGGGAAGAACTTCTTGATTACAGCAGGATCCGGTTTTGCAGTCATTTTGCTGACTAAAATCATAACAACAAACCCCACAATAACCGCCGGAAGCAAAGGCATCATGCCAAAAGGCTGTCCCAGAACATACCAGATACTGGCTGTCAGGAAACCGGCTATCATACTGGCCGCTGCTCCTGTAGCATTAGCTCCTTTCCAAGCCAATCCCATCAGTACCAATACGCAGGTTGCACTGGAAACCATAGTCACTGTCTTGGCCTGAATCCACATCATGGCATCCTGGATAATAAAAGATCCACAAACTGCCAAGATTCCGATTACCAGGGTTACCACTCTGGATACTTTCAGGATTTCCTTATCACTGGCGTCTTTATTGATAAATTTCAAATACAGGTCGTTGGTAAACGTAGTACCACAGAGAAGCAGAAGCGAATCTGCTGTAGAAATGCAGGCTGCCATAATAGCTGCCAAAAGGATGCCTCCGGCAATAGGACTTAAATAGTTGGCTATCAACATGGGGTTAACTGCATCCTGCCGCGTGATGTTAGGTACCAGGATAATGCCGCACAGGCCGGCAATCATCAAAGGCAGATAAAAAACCATCAGTGCCACACCGGTAAATGCCTGGCTTTTCTGGGCATGTTCCGGACTTTTGGCTGCAAAGAACCGGGTAATAAACTGTGGAGCGCCAAAGTTCCCCAAGCCCCAGGTAACCACCCAGGACAAAGCTGTCAGCGGCGGAATTTTAGGGCTGAAAGGTTGAAGAAGATGAGGATTGACCGCATACAGTTTCTCTGTCAAACTGGCAAATCCCCCAACTTTTCCCAGTAGGGTTGCCGCTTCAACCCAAACACCGATAATAATCACTATGGCACAAATGGTATCTGACCAGGCGACTGCTTTCATCCCACCAATGGCAGTGAAAAGAATAAAAATAACAGTGATTAAACCCACACAAGTTACATTGCTGAAGCCTGTAGCCGTTTGAAGAATAATAGATCCTCCAATGACCTGAGCAGCTGTCAGACAAGTCGTTCCTATAAGGATCAGAATAGCTGCCGCTGCTGCATGTTTGGATCCAAAACGATCTTCAATAAAATCAGGAAGTGTGTTCCGTGCCACTCTTTTCAACCGTTTTGCGTAATACAAGGCGCCGAGAAAAGAGGTGAGAAAAGTTCCTGCACAATTCCACCAACCGCTCCATCCATTGAAATAGTAATAGCCCACATAGCTGATAATAGATGCTGCACTGATGATAGTAGCGAAATAGGTCCCTACCAGAGGAATAATACCCAAGCTGCCTCCGGCAATCATCCAATCCTTGCTGTCCTTTACATCTCTGGAAAAATACAACCCCATCAACATCAGGCCAACCATAAACAGCAGGATAATCACAGTATGAGTGATATTCATTTATGTTCACTTCCCTTCAGCAAAATATAGATAGAGGGAAACAGTGCCATGAATCCAAAGAGAAGCCACATGCCAATCAAATCACCGCCAATCATCATTTTTCCTCCTTCCCCGTCAATCCATCAAAATAAATCAATCGCCAGAACTACTTGCTTCTGTACCGTTCCATAACCTGCAGCACCCGGTCAATGGCACTATGGGTGTTCTTGGGATCCTGGGAGAAGTTCACCCGGAAGCTGTGAGTGAATTGCGGTCCGAATTCTGTTCCTGGAGTAATAGTTACACCAGTAAGTTTCCGGACGATTTTGGCGAAATCACTGATGCTTACGTCCATAGGCGGCAGGGTCGGGAAAATATAGCTGCCTCCTTCTGTTTTCCGTACGCTGCAGCCCTCATGGCTCCGGACCAGAGCAATCAGGTCATCCCGGATCGCCTGGTGGACTGCCACCCGTTCCTTCAGCCATCCTTCCGGTTCGCTGAACCAGCGTTTGAACACGTACTGGCTGTATCCTGGAGCCCGGAGAGTCACAATGGCCTGGAGTTTTTCCATCCGGTCAATGATCCAACTGGTCCCGAAAGCTGTTCCCAACCGGAATCCGCTGAGGGATTCGGTTTTGGAAGGCCCCATAATGGTCAGCATATTATCAGGCCGTTCCGGCAGAGCCCGCAAATGGGTGTAGGAATGGTTGTCGAAGATTTGCCGGGAATACAGCTGATCCACCAGCAGGATTACATTGTATTTTTTTGCCAGCCGGGCAATCTCCCGGGTTTCTTCTTCAGAAAAGATGACCCCGGTGGGATTGTTGGGATTGGAATAGAGGAACAGTTTCACACCGGCCTTGAAGGATTCCTCCAGGGCTGCCAGATTGACGCCGGCATTTTTGTCCTGGCTGAGATAGTCCAGTTTCACCGGCACCAGTTCTCCCTCGAAGAATTCCACCAGTTTCCGGTTGTCAAAGTAGTCCGGTTCCACAATGGCCACTTTGTCGCCCCGTCCCACCAGACATCCCAGTGCCAGGAATAAAGCTCCCTGGGTCCCAGGGGTCAGGATCAGCTCTTTTTCCGGATCAATAGATGCTCCGGTAAAGGCCGCCAGTTTGGCCGCCACTTCCTTCCGGATGGCATCCCCGCCCCGATATTCCGTATAGGCTACACAACCGCCTTTTTTGTACCCTTCGATAAAAGTATCCAGACTTCCTGGAATGGGTTCATGGGCATCCACATCTCCGTGGGAGAAATTCACTGCCGGCCCCGGCAGAGGTTCTCCCCGCAGATCCAGTTCCGTATGGCTCTGCCTGCTTTCCTGCCCTGGGGCATTATCGATTCCCAACCGTTGGAATTTCTTTGTCAGTGCATCCATTCTTGAAGTCCCCCTTTATTTCGAACATTATCTTTTGATTAAATTTTATAGTTTTATTTTATCCGAACGTTATTTATTTTCCCAATTTATATTTTCCATTCATGTTATTTATATTTATTTATGGCAAAAAGCATAAACACCCGCATTTTTACACAGTTTTTCCATATTTTTACCGTATAATAAAAATAGTTTTCAGCACAGGGAGGTCCGAATATGGAGAGAATTATGGAATACATCCTTTGTATTTATAAAGAAAAAAGTTTCTCCAAAGCTGCCAGCCGGCTGTTCATCACCCAGCCAGCTTTGAGCCTGATGGTGCAAAAAGAAGAGAAGAGACGGGGGATTTCCTTCTTCAACCGGAACGTCAACCCGATTATTCCCACAGAAGCCGGAATGGAATACATCCAGGCCGCCATGAAAATCCAGAAAGTCGAACAGCAGCTGGAAAAACGGCTCCACTCCCTGAGCAACACACTGACCATTGCCAGTTCCGCTTTTTTCTGTGCCAATGTGCTTCCCCAGCTGACAGACGCCTTTATAAAGACCCAGCCTCCCGGCTGCCGGGTCCATTGTCTGGAAGGCTCGGCCCGGGAACTGGTGGCCTTTCTCCAGGATGGAAGGGCTGATTTTGTCATCAGCGTAGACGACCATTACGGCCGGAACACCCAGTATCAAAAAATCCGCCAGGAATACATTATCCTGGCGGCTCCCCGTTCTCTGATTCAAAGCCCTGAACTCCAAAAGGCTGCCCTTCCGTATCCCTCCATCCAGACGGGTTCCTTTTCACAGCCGGATTATCCATCCCTGTCCCTGAAACATTTTTCCGGCCTGCCTTTCATCCTGCTGACCAAAGGAAATGATCTCTATACCAGAGGCCGTAAGCTGCTCCGGAACGCCGGTGTTTCCCCTTCCTCCATTACCTATATGGATCAACTCCAGACCTCCTTCCTAGCCGCCCAGACCGGCCAGGGCCTCACCTTTATCCGTGCCGAACTGGCCACTATTGCAGGAGATCCGGGGCAGTTCTATTTTTATAAAATTGATGACGACCTGGCGCTGCGGGATGTGAAGATTTTTTACCAGAAGGCCCAAATATCACCGCTGAAAGAAACTTTTCTAACTTTTTGCATACAACACTTTGATCAGTAAATTCTACAAATATCATTTTAGAATCAAAAACGGCGAGGATATCACATAAAATGATTTCCTCACCGTCTTTTATTGCGTTGCCCGCTCGGTTATAAACATTCTAATCCCATGACTGTACCTAGTCCAATCAAAGATGCAAATACTGTAGATGTAAAAATATGACGATAACATTCCCGTACCGAAAAACCGCAGGTATCTGCCACAGTAATAAGCATGCCATTGTGAGGCAAACAACTGCATCCTGCCGTTGCAACTGCGACAATACGATGAATAGCCTCTGGCGAAACCCCCATCTGTAAATACGGACTGGCCAAAATACTCATAGCTACATCACATCCTCCACCTCCATTCCCCGTTAATGCTCCAGCAAAAGAGGCCGCTATTCCTAGCGATATAATAGGATTTACGGGTAATGAGGTGATTGCCTGCAAAATCACCTTTGCTCCAGAACAGGCTAATACTGCACCCCCAAATCCTACTGAAACAGCTGTTGTTATACTAGCCGTTCCAACATTTGCAACGCTTGCATTGAAAGTACACAATTTATCAGAAAGATTTTTTCTTCCAATAATCGTCGCTAATACGGTTCCGGCTAAAACTGCCATAGAAAGATCTACATTCCATTTATTAATCAAAACAACAATTAGACTCATAGGTAAAATGGACATCCATTCCGTTATATTCGTTTTTTTCTTGAACTTCTGGATTTTCTTCTGGATTTCGTCTGTCATAACGAAATGCTCTCCTTTTGCACGAGCCTCTTTAAAACAGTATCGAAAATAAAGAAAGATAAAACCCATAGTAACCACTGCTGCCGTAATACTTATAAAAGGAGCAGCCATTGGCGTAGTCCCTATATAAGGTGTTGGAATTATATTATTCAATTGCGCTCCCCCTGGAACCAATGAAAGAGGTGCTGTGCATGAGGAGGCCATAATGCATGCCGGTATCAAGCTCCGAGGTAAATCTGCTTTTTCAAAAGTTGCTAAAAAAATGGGGTATACCGTAAAAACAATGACAAATACGCTAATTCCACCATATGAAAGAAGGGCGGTTATTATAATTGCACCGTAAACTGCATTTTGATTACCAAACCAACGAACTATCATGTTGGAAAAAGCTGAAACCAGCAACGTTTCTTCCATCACCTTCCCAAACAACGCATTGGTAACAAAAACCATAAAATATTTAGCAAGGAATCCGGCTAAAGATACAGAATAATAATTCATCACTAAATCATAAAATGAAAGGCCATTGGTCAAAGCCAATAGAAAAATCCCCAATAATGTAGCTAAAATCAATTTCACTCGCCTATATACCACTATTATAAGCAATAAAATTGCAAGTATCACGCCAAATACATTCATGGCAATCACACTCCTGTATAGAAAGAGAGATGCAGCATTAACGTTGCATCTCTCTTTCTTGTTGATTATCTCATATAAGGAAGATACTTTGCGATCGTATGAATTTCTGCTTTCTTCAAAACATCTTCAGCAGGTTCCTGCCCAATTCCGGGTAAATCGGGGACCTTGTACCGTCCATTCACTGGCTGGTAATCATACTTGCAGGTTGCCCGGTTTACTGGATCGAGTGCTCTCTGATGATGTTCATGGATCAGGAAATTAGGAATTGCTGCTTCAATCTGCAGTGCTGCTGCTTTGGAAATAGGGCTGCCGCAAACATGAATCTGAACATGTGCATCATACGCCCATGCCATGTCGCAAATTTTCTTTGCTTCAGAAAGTCCACCACACAAGCACAAATCCGGTTGAATTACGTCCAGGCATCTCTTTTCAAAGAATTGACGATATCCCAGACGCGTGTATATTCTTTCTCCAGAAGCTAACGGCATACTGGTTTTCTTTTTAATTTCTACAAAATTTTCCACATTTAAGGGATGTGCTGGTTCTTCATAATAGAAAATTCTAAGAGGTTCCAGCACTTTGGCAATTTGGATTGCAGACAACGTATCTGAATTGGAATGCATCTCGATGATAATATCCAGATCATCGCCGCCTGTTTCACGGATAGCAGCAACCCGATTATATACCGTTTCCAACACATAATGGGAAAGAGGCCCTCTGATATTCCATTCTTTGGATTTATCCGTACCGGGAATCAAGATAGGATCAACCTTCACACAATCATATCCTTCGGCGATACATTTTCTCGTAACTTCAGCATATTCTTCCGGCGTTTCCAGTTTTTGCTTTTTGATATCAGAACCCCAATTAAACTGAATCTGGCTGGCATATACCCTTAAATTATCGTTGGTTTTCCCGCCTAACAATTCATAAACAGGAACTCCTAACGCTTTCCCTTTTAAATCCAAGAGAGCAATGTCAATGGCACTCATAGCAGCGGATACAACAGTTCCACCTCCCATTCCCCAGAAAGTCTTGCGGAAAATGGTTTCCCAGATTTCTTCAATATGCATTGGATTCATGCCAATGATTTGTTCAGCGAAATCCTGAATCATTCCAAGGCCAGCGCGCCAGCCTTTCCCATAAGCCAGACCAGCTTCGCCCCATCCACAGATTCCTTCGTCCGTGTTAATTCTAACAAGGACCGGACTCCACGCTCCTCTGGAAGAAGCCGCAGCCCCACCACTCGGTAATTGCAGTGCATCAATACTTGTGATTTTCATGTTAATTTCTCCTTTCAACGACATGAATTAAAAGATTCCATTGAATTTTTATTAAACCATTTTTTTCACACTGTCCATATGGACTTTGCCACTGTTATATCGGAGAACCGCATAGACTCCGCAAAAGATGAGAAATGCAACATTGATAATCATAACAGTAAAGGACAATCCTCTCAAAGAAAGATAGACCATATAAATATTCGCCAGTACCGTTATAATCATGATAGTGTAAAAAGTACCATCAGGGATATGCAGGAAAGATCTCTTCCATTGTTGACTCAAGATTTTCGGCATATAGAATATTGAAAAGGCTGTAAGCATTCTCAAAAGATAGCCTACCAACACCAAATTACTGGTAATTTCCTTGATGCTCAAGCCAAAGATTAATGGTAAAATTCCCACTAGGTAAACAGCAAACATGATAACATAAGGAACATTCCTGGAATTAGTACGACCAACCATTTCTGGAAACCATCCATCGCGTGCTGCTCTCAATATAGGGTTGGCACGTGAACCATAAGTCGAATTCATTGTAGTCATCAAAGCCATAACCGGTCCACCAATAATAAACAGGGGATAAAGCGTTCCAAAAAGTTTCTTTGCTGCCAAAGTCAAGGGTTTATTTGCCACTTGCTCAATAGGCAACAACCCACAATCCACAATAGCCACACTAACATATACCACTAGAATAACCAAGGTTGAGATAATGATAGCCAGTGGAATGTCCTTTGTCGGTCTTTCCGCATCTTTACTGAAATTCATAACCATATACTGCCCATAGGTTGAGTAAGCATAAATGGCTATAGCTCCCACAAAACCTCCATAACCATTTTTAAAGAATCCAGGCTGGGTGATATCATATACAACCGGATTCACTTGAGTCATCCCATAAAATCCAAAAATCAAAAGAGATATAACCAGAATTGCTGTAAATAATTTCTGCACATCTGCCATAATGTTTACCCCACCAAGGTTTAGTACAAAAAATACCGTAACAGCAACCAAGCCAATAACTGTTCCATTCAGAGAAGGAAAAACCGATGTCACATACATCCCTAAAGATTTTCCCAATAATGAAAGACTAAGACATTGAGTGATAAAAGCAGTTGCATAAAAACCAGCTACCCGCTTATCCATCATATTGGCAACAATACTATATTCCCCGCCTTGCAAAACCGTAGTACTGCTAATAAAGATGAACGGCAGAATACTGAAAAAGCCAACCAAAATAGCCGCCCCATATGCAAGCCATGCCGATATTCCCGTTACCCCGATTGCAGTTCCAATTAAAGTTATTACTCCGGCTCCAATAACTTGCCCACTGGAAATGGCAACCAAATCTGCCAATGTCAATTTTCGTGTTGATCCGCTCATTTTTTTCTCCTTTCTTACTATTTGACTAACTGTACCTGTGATTCTTTATATGAGAATAGTACTTCTTTTCTGAAATAAATAAAATTACTTTTCCTTTTAACAGTTATTAGGCTATAATTTAATAATTAAGGGAAGGTGATTGTTATGGAATTATTGCAACTCCGTTATTTTTTGAAATTAGCTGAAAGTGAGCATTTAACGAAAACTGCTTTAAAGCTTAGAATTTCTCCTCCAAGTCTGAGTTCCTCTATAAAAAAGTTAGAACATGAATTAGGTGTTGCCCTCTTCACCCGATCGAAACAGCGAATTCATCTAAATGAAAATGGGAAGAATTTTTACCAATACGTTAACCGATCCTTGTCCATATTGGATGAAGGAATTGAGTCACTTCATCCAATAAGAAATTATGCACTCTCTATAGCCTTAACCAGCCAATCGGTTTATGCAGATATGCTATATGCATTTGAACAACAATATCCTGAAATCCCTCTAAAATCATCAACTTTAACATACTCCGATGTTATAAATTCTGAAACATTAAATCATCATGACTTTTATTTAGGAATTATTGAAGATTTGAATGCTTCAGAAAGAGAAATCATCCAACTATGCTCAAGTGAATCACCTGTAGTAATGATTGCTCGAAGTCATCCTCTAGCATCCAAAAAAGCACTCTACCTGGAAGAACTAAAGGATATGCCATTTATCTCAATCACTCAAGAAAACTCCTCTGCTACACAATTTGTATTTCGTGTTTTTGAAGAAGCTCATTTCAAGCCTCATAAATTTTTTGAAGGCAACTATCTGGTCCGTCAAAAAATGGTCTCTGAAAATAAAGCAGTTGCCATCACAACAATGGTGGGTGCTGTTGCAAATGCATTAAAATCTCCCATGGTTACTTTTATTCCAATCATTGGAATTAAGGCAACCCGTACTCAATCTATAAGCTGGCCCAAGCAAAAGCCCCTTTCTGCATCAGAGAAAAAATTCATCCGATTTTGTCAAAACTACTTTAAAAAACATCCTTGGATATAAAAAAGCTCCGTCCATAATTTGAGCCGGGGCTTTCAAAAAGCAAGATTAAATTTATTCAGCATTTGATTTTGACATATAAGTATTTAATGCATAGGTGTTCCAATCTTCTCTTTCACCAATTCCATAAAGCGAACCACATAGGGAGGATATACTACTCTTTTATGAATAACCAAATCAATACTTAACTTTTCCCAGATATCTTTCAATGAAAATACCCTTAATTGAACATTTTTCCCAGCAAGACGGTTATTTTGATCTACGTATCCCAATAACATACGAGGACAAATAGCTGCACATTTTCCTGCTGAGCAAATATCAATTTGAGTTTCGCTATCACTGATATTATACTGTACGTTTAGCTGCACATGATGTGATGCTAGGTATTCCTGTATAACATGACTGACTTTCCCTGTCATGAAATTTGGCAACACAAAAGGAATTTTAATAAACTCTCTCAAGTCGGCAGTTCCTTTCATGGCATTCACCTGTTCAGGAGAAAAATATTGCTGCAATAGGTTCTCCGGCACCACCAGCATAATTTCATCATATGCAATTGTGTGTATTTCTAAGTTATCATCAGGCGTTGTGTTAACTCCAATAAAAAGATCGATATTTCCCTGCCGCAATCGTTCTTCCAAAATTTGTGTATCTTCTTCATCAAAAGAAACACGGACCAATGGAAACTCCTGTGAAAACTCTGGAAGGATCTGTGGTAATATGATAGGCGCTCTAGAGGTACTGATTCCTACTGTAAAATTTCCCATACTTCCCTTTGAATAAAAAGAAAGCGTCCTTTCCATATTTCTTTCCATAATTTTCATCTGCTGCAGGCTACTGCGCATAATTTCACCTTCTGCAGTAAGATGAAAATCTGGTTTTCTTTGAAAAAGACTAATTCCATACTTTTCTTCCAGACGTCTGATATGATCGCTGACCGCCTGCTGGGTAATAAAGAGCCGTCTGGCTGCTCGGGTAATACTCATTTCTTCACACACCATCAAAAAAACTTCAAACCCTATTTTCATCAGATTTCTCCCATTCTTAACAGAATAATATGTCTTGTTTTCCATTATAAAAAAAAGCAGCTCATCTCACAAGGAAAAGCTGCTTTTTTCATACTTCTCATGAATAACTGTTAAATCTTAAATCCCATTAAACCCGGAAGCCAAGTAATAATACCTGGGATAAATGCAAATACAAACAGTAGCGCAATTTCGACCATTAAAAAGGGTAAGGATCCTCGAACAATCTGTTTAAAGTTAAGTCCTGAAATTGAAATGGCCGTAAACAGATTATATCCAAAAGGCGGAGTTACGAAGCCTACTACCAAACAAATACAGAACAGCATGCCAAGATGAAGTGGGCTGCATCCCAGTTTGATGCCAACAGGAATCATAATGGGTGCCAAGATAAGAGTTGCCGCAATGTTATCCATCAAGCAACCAACAATCAGCAGAATTACGACCAGTGCCAATAAGTAAATGGTACGGCTTCCCGCAACCATAGAAATAAAAGCTTGCGAAATTGTTATGCCAATTTGACTCTTGGATATAACCCAGGAAAACAAAGAAGCTGCTGCAATAATAAAATTCACCATTGTAGATGTCTTTAGAGAGGAAATGAGTATTTTGGGAAGATCTTTTACTTTTAATTCTCCCAAAGCAAATCCTAAAATCAACGCATAAACAATCCCAATTGCAGCTGATTCCGTTGGAGTGAAAATCCCACCATAAATACCTCCGAGAATTAAAACAGGTAATCCCAATGCACCTAAGGCTTTCCAGAACATCTTCAAACAGTAGGCCCCATCAAATTTTACAGTTCCGGCAAACTTCAATACCTCTGGATTCCGGTATGCAAAGATAACATTTACGATAGAAAGTGCTCCAGCAATCACTAAACCCGGTATAATCCCCGATACAAACATTGCAGGAATAGAAAGATTCATTGTTACACCGTATACAATCATGGGAATGGACGGAGGAATAATTGGGCCCAACGCTCCTGCAGAAGCGACCAATCCAGCACTTGTTTCTTTTGAATAACCAGCTTTCGTCATTGCCGGCAGCATGATCGATCCTATAGCTGCTACTGTAGCGGGCCCAGATCCAGTTAGAGCTGCAAAAATTGCACAGCTAAATACTGTAACCACACCCAAGCCACCAGGTAGCCATCCTAACAGACTTTTTGCCCAATCCGTTAGCCGTCTGGAGATTCCGCCGAAGTCCATTAAATTTCCTACAAGAATAAACAATGGTACTGCAAGCAAAGTAAAAGAATTCATTCCATAGACCATACGCTGTGCCAAAACTGCTACATTCGTATCTGTGATTGCCAGATAGGCAACTCCGGAACTCATAATAGCGAAGGCAACAGGAACGCCTAGCAGCATCAGTCCAAAAAGGACGATAAATACTATACTCATATTCAATCTCCCCCTTCTCTATTATTTCTCCCCATTCCAGACTATAATTATTTTCACCAAAGCCTGGATGATCAACAGAATCCCTCCAACAGCTACTGATGAGTTAATACACCACATGGGAACCGACATCGCTGTGCTCAAATTGGTTCGAGAAGCATAAGAAAGGTACGTGCCAGCATAGGTCATGAGTACCCCATCGATGAGGATTACTGCTTCAATGAACAAATCAGCACTCTTCCGCAATCCTCCATGCAGTAAATCTAAAATAGCCGTTACAGTTGCATGGCCTCCATTTCCAATAAGCAAGGAAGCTCCTATCATATGCATCCAAATAAAAGCATACCGTGCCAATTCTTCCGTCCAGGACAGAGAATGATTTAAGATAAATCTGCAGAACACCTGTAAGACACAGGCAAAGATAAGAACAACGAAACTAACGGCACCTACATGGCTTACAATTTTATTGATTCGATCTGATACTTTTACTAAATTTCCCATTGTGCTCTCCCCTTCCATAAAGCTTACAGAAGGCCTACTTCTTTTTCCAGCTTCTGTACCCATTTACTGCCAATATAAGATTCCATTTCTTTATAGCAGGACTTTGCAACCTGACGGAATCCTTCACTATCGACTTCTTTCTCCGGAATAATAGTCATTCCCTTACTACTTAAGTCTTTTTCCATACGTGCAGCAGAGTCATCATTATTTTTTCGTGCTGCTTTTGCAGCTTCAACTGCGGCTTCTTTCACAATTTTTTGATCTTCCGGAGTCAAGCTATTATAAACTTTTGTCGAAATACATACCGGAAGCGGAGAATAAAACAAGTTCACATTATCAATATATTTGCAAATATCTGGAAATCCATTCGTATACAATACACTAAGAGGTGCATCACAGCCATCTACTGCTCCCTGCTGCAACGCTGTTAAAAGTTCCCCCCATGCCATGGGAGTTGCATTTACCCCTAAAGAATGATATGCAGACAAATAAGTTTTCGTTTCCATACAGCGAATTTTCAAGCCAACCAAATCTTCAGGGTTCCGAATCGCCTTATCTCTGGTGCATAACTGTCGAAATCCGCCTTCTGAATAAGCCAAAGCCGTAACTCCTGTTTCTTTCATGTTGTCCATAAGTTCCTGCCCGAATTTTCCATCTAAAATATCTCTTGCCTGCTTCACATCCTTAAAAATAAAAGGTAAGTCCAGGGCACCATTTGCACGAACATAGGAAGCAACGTAAGCATTCGTTAATACTGCAGCATCACAAGTCCCAATTTGCATACCTTCCCACATTTCTGGTTCACTTCCCAGCTGGCTACTCGGATATTCATTAACTTTAATCCGTCCATTTGTATGTTTTTCTACATAATTCTTAAAAGCCAGAGCTGTTACATGATATGGATCATCGGGGTTCGCTGCTGTGGTATATCCAATACCGATTGTTATCGGTCCATCTTTTTTCTTTTCAGATGAAAATAAACCACAGCCAGAAGCACTTACTACAAGTACTGCCATAAGCAGTCCCAAAAATATTTTTCTTGTTTTCATAATTTTATTTCCCCCTGACCTTTATGCAGATAAATGGATAATTTGTGCCGGAACTTTATGAGTCATAATGAGGATTTCCTTCTCTGTAAATTCTTGTTCAAGCATTGCCAGAATAAAGTTTCTGTATTCGTCTACTGGAGAAGGCCCAATTTTCTGTCCTCGATCTGTTGCCAAATATACATGTTCCACACCCGCCAATCGAATATTGGCAGCCATTTCCTCTGCTGTCACAGAACCCGTTACAAGATTTAGCCAATTTTTTTCGATAAATACACCTTGCTCCGCCAATTCCTTCTGTATCTCACCTGAAATCTTTGTTCTCTGAAATTCGGGATGGGTGAGAATCATAGGAACACCCCTAGCTCGCCCTTCTTTGCACAGCACAATAGATTCCTGTGGACTAATATGACCTGTTGCCAGGCATCCGCCCCTTTCTTTAATAATATCCATAATTTCATAAACTACATCTTTAATTTTGCCGTTCTCATTCAATATGCTGATTCCAGGTCTATTGAAAAAATCGCCATCCATATTTCCAAAATTCAGACTGTTTTTCGCATCTCTTGTAGGCATCCATATGATTTTTGCTCCAGCCCTTACAGCTTCATACACAGCATAAGGGTTCAATCCACCCACTGGCCAGTTCAAAACCAGACCACCAAATGCTTTACATTGACAATGGCTGTATTTATTGATCAGCGTTGCTCGTAACGCCGTCGGCTCATAATGGCTTTTTAAAAGGATTCCCGCCATACCAGATTGTTCACCATCTCGAATTACTTCTGCTCCGTCTAACTTTCTAGGGAACACCGATGGTAAAGAATGTACGTGCAAATCATAGGCGCCTCTCTGTAATTCTTTTGCTCTCTGAAGTAAACTTTTATTGTCCATACTTTATCTCCCACAATTTCTGACACATTTTCAATCGTCAAAGCTTATGGGGGACCGGTCCTTTTCGCTTTGTTCAAATATACTGTAGCATGGATTTAATACAAGTAAAAACAAGTAATTTCAGTATGTTTACAAGATTAAACTTGTTTTTGTATTCTTTTTTCATGTTTTTCATATTTTCTGATTCATCTGATATTCAATAGCGTTGCTTTCCCCTTTTAAATTTTGTACTAATACAAGAAAAAACTTGTACTTCATCCTATTATGTAAGCACGCTAAAATCAGTTTTATATGGAATCACACCTTTAGTTAACCTATTTTCTGTTCTTTGGCAAAAGGGAAAAAACTTTGTTGATACCCTAGCCTGATGCATTCTAGAAACATGCAAGCAATCAATAGTCCCTGCCAACTTTGATTGGCAGGGACTATTACGTTGGATTATCCACATGATAATCTTGTGATTACTAAATTTTGGTAGAATTTACTTAGATAGTCTACTTTATATCAAATTTTAACCTCATCCCAAAACAGCCACACCTAAAGGATAGCCCACCGCTACCGTTACTGCCACAGCTACGATCATCATGGCAATCCCCAGTTTCAGCACTTGGCCAGTAGTCGTTTTTTCAGATCCTATGGCCAGTGCCACCGCCGGATGTGCCGGGGGCGTTGCATAAGCGTAACTGGCAATCATCCCAATCAATGCACAGACAACAGCAGTATTTACTGCCCCATTGGTGGCATTGCACAAAGGAATGGCAATGGCAGTTACCACAGTAACCGTTACCATATTCGAAGATACATTGGTCTGGATGGACGCCCAGGCAATAAGAAAGAGTACCAGCGAAGCCGCAGAGGCTGATTGCAGCAGAGGTGCTATGGTCTGCGTAATCCATTCCGTGATCCCCACGGTCTTGTTTGTCATAGCTGCCCCCAGTGCCAGCGTTCCGGCTGCCATAATGATGCTGCTCCAATCAACACCTTTGCTGACGGCTTCTTTAAAGTCAAGCAGTGGTTTTCCTCCTAGCGTCAATAAGCACAGCAGGCTGGCTCCTACAAGAGGCGGGAAAGCGGTTCCCTGATTTTTAAAGAACTGATAAATGCCAGGACAAGAGGATTTCAAAAAGCCTGGAACGATCCACATAATAACCACCAATGCGCAAATGGAAAGAACGATTTTTTCATACTTTTCCATGGGAGGCACTGTCTTTTCCAAGGCATCGAAATCCAAATTGGCGATTTTTGACATATTAGGTTTTAGTACAAAACGGAATATCAGCATAAGAGCCCCAAAGCAAATCAGCCCTACCGGTACCGCAAACATCATGTAATCCCCATAGGCGATGGTTTTCCCAGTGGCTGCACTATAAAAGCCCAGTGCCATAATTGGGAATACATGGGCTATGGGAGTCATACCACAGGACATTTCTGCACAAATCAGCTGCCCCAAAACCATGCTGTTGGTCAGTGAATCTTTGTTCTGCAGTTGCAGTTCTTCGCAAATCGCATCCAATATGGGGAGATAAATAACAAACAGCACCACTGGAGACATGAACATCCCAATAATAAGAACCGAGGCACAGTAGGAAATCAGGAACCACCAGGACCCTTTCCTTGCTATCCGGCTGCAGATAAATCGAATGGCACACCGTTTTACAAAGGGTGTCTTCGACAACGCATAAGTACACATAAAAGTAAACAGCAAAAAAGAAAAAGTGGAATTTCCTACGGATACTGCCAGTAATTTATTTAAATTCAAACCGGGTACTGTAGCCAGCATGGCAATCCCCAATAAACTGGGCCAATGGATGGCTATGGTCAGCCACATAACCAATACACCAGCAAAAATCCCAAGTACCTGCATTCCCGCCGAGGTCAGACCGCCCATCGGTGGAAGCACTTTTCCCAAAAACATGCACAGCAGCCCTAAAATTACAGCCGTTTGCCGCTTCATCCTGCATACCCCCCTTAAATCAAAGCTCCTTGGCGTACCAATTCTCTTTGCACGGTTTCAACGGCACCGTTTTCCCCTTGAGAAAGAGCCGCCGCAACTCCAGCTGCCTGGCCAGTGGCAAAACCGCATCCCATGACCCGTACGGAAGCAAAAGCGGTAGGGTCTGCACTGATCGTTCTGCCTGCACACCACAAATTCATCCACCCTTTTGCTTTGAGGCACCCCAAAGGAATCCCATAATAGTCATCATTATCTACGAAAATGTATTTTGCAATTTTATTGACATCCAGATGCATTTCGCAGGGCCAGCCACCTCGTGCCACTGAATCTTTGGGTTTCACTGCGTGCAGCACCTGTTCTCCAGTCAAAGTCTTTTCTCCCAGAACATGTCTGGTATCCCTTAACCCAAGTTGCACGCCAGTAGAAATCAGCCGGCACTTTTCCATACCCGGCATATATTTGTGGAACACTTCCAGATATTCCTGTGCCTGTCTCCGTGTATTTCTTTCGCAGGCAGTCAGGGTCTTTGCACTTAAATCTGGAACCCATACACTGGGTAAGATGGCACATACCGTATCATCATTGACCCGGAAAACAATCCCGGATTCTTTTGTCAGATTCTTGTATCCATCTCTTTTGGCCTTTGTAAGGACTTCTTCCAAAATCGCTGGTTTGAAACGTACATCGGGGGATACTCTATCCAGCATCAGGATCCGAGTCGAAGCCTGACCTTTTCCAGTTCCATCTCCATAGCGCAGCTTGGCTCCTGCAAGATAAGCCAGATTGGCATCACCGGTGGCATCCACAAAAGCATTCGCCGTAAATTCATAACGGTCCTGGTCATCTACACATACAACTTTTTGGATCTTCCCTGTTTGCCGGTCCGCCTCTGCCTGCACCATCCGGCAATGGAGCAGCACATCCACGGGATACCGGAAAAGCACTTCATCCAAGGCAAATTTCACAGCTTCCTGATCCAGGGCAACAATGGCATTTCCCACGGGAGAAAGTGTATAGCCATCATACTGTCCCAGGCGGTGCAGCTCCTCCAATACTTCCTGGCCTACTCCTTTGACAATCTGCTGCGCTTTATCCCCATGGGTAAAAAAGCCGCAATAGGACGAGACATTGGCTGTGGTTGCCTGCCCACCCAAGCAGCCATACCGTTCTATCAAAAGGCAGCTGGCACCAGTTTTAGCAGCTCCAATGGCAGCCGCCATTCCAGAAGCCCCACCTCCAACTACTATCACATCATATTTTTTTTGAATCATCAGCATCGCCCCTTTCGTCTCCTGTAATTATAATATTCTATTTATTTCTGGTAAAAATCATTGATTCTATAAAGTTCATAGGTTATAACTATCTTATCTCCATTTTCTAAAGGAGGCCATTCTATGATCAGTCATCTCCAAATGAAATATCTGCTGGCCGTAGCCCAGACCGGCAATATTACGAAAGCGGCTCAACAGCTCCATATCTCACAGCCTTCTTTAAGCAATCAGATCATCGCTTTAGAAAAACAGTTGGGCATCTCTTTATTGGAACGACGCCGAAAAAGGGTTTATTTAACAGACGCCGGCCAATATTTTGCTACCCAATCCCAAAAAATCCTCAACCAGGAGCAGAATCTGGAACATACAATGGAAGAATTTTCCCAGCTGAAAAAAGGTTCTCTGCGGTTGGGGCTGCTTCCTATCCTTTGTTCTTTATCTCTGCCAGAAGCTGTTGCCTCTTTTCAAAAAGAATATCCTCAAATCAGAATAAGTCTGATGGTAGATGGCAGCCTTCATTTACTGAAAAAACTGGCTGGTGATGACTTGGATGTTATTATTGCCATCCTGGAAAAAGATGATTTAAAAAAAGAAGTAACAGCCCTCCCCTTAAAGATGTCCACCATTTATGCTGCTGTCCATGAATCTCATCCACTGGCGGCCCAGCCCTGGATTGCGCCTCAACAGCTGATCCATGAATCCCTAATTATCAGCGGAGACAGCTTCGTGCTGCAGCATATTATCCTGAAAAGCATGACTGACAGTCAGATATTCCCGGAATACAGTCATAAATGCAATCAGATTGAAGCAAGCCTGGCTCTTGTGGATAAAAACATGGGCATCACTTTTTGCAGTCAGGAAGTAGCTTCTTATTACAACTTTCCTCATATCGTTCTACGGCCACTCAACCCTCCTATTACACGCACCATCTATATGGTCTATCGGAAACAGTTAAATTATTTCCCTCTTCTAAAGTCATTTGTAAACCATATAAAAGAGCAATATTCCTTATATTAGTGCCTGTTTTAAATCAACAAAAATTTAAGTCATTAATTAAAATTGGTCTAAGATGTTAGCTGCCCATCCTGTCATGGCGCTAATTCATAAAAAAGGAAAAAGCTGGTCAAAGCTCCTCTTGACCAGCTTTTTCCTTTTATTCTTTTTTCCCCCAGTATTCCTTGGCCTGGGCAATAAACAGCTTCTCTGCCTGATTCAGGAATGCTCCCTTGGGATAACAGACTGCCACATTCCACCGCAATGGCTTTTCGAAAGAATAATACCGGATACCTTTCTGAAATTCCCTGGTTGTGGATTCAGCCACAATGCCGCAGCTGATCCCAGCCCGGACCATTTCCAGAATGGTAGCTGGATTGGCCGTGTCAAACAGGATCTGAGGTACCAGCTGCCGGGCTCTGAAAAGTTTATCCAGCACAGGCCGCATGGTGGTCTGCTTTCTCAGCAGGATCATGGGACGCCCTTTCAACGCCTGAAGAGGAAGACGGGGCCGCTGTTCACCTTCTGTTTGCTCGGTACCTTCAAGTTTCCAACTTTCCGGAACAGCAATTAGGATTTCCTCTTCGTACAAATCCTCATACTCATTGTCATCCCGCTGACTTTCGAACAATGTCATGAAACCCAGGTCCAGTTCTCCTGCCGTAACCAGTTTCTGCATCTGAAACACGTTCAATTCATAGGGAACCACCACCAGGTTGGGATATTCCCGATGAAAAGCCGGATATACATGGATGAACATCTCTGGTCCTCGTACCGGGGTCATCCCTACACGGATAGTCCCCGTATACCCATGGGTCAGATCGCTGATCCGGCTGTAGGTGTTCTGCTTCACCCGGAGCATTTCCCGGGCTCCTTCCAGGTAGATCTCTCCTGCCCGTGTCGGACCCCAATTGGTTTTGCTGCGCTTAAAGAGAGGAGTTCCCAGTTCGTGCTCCAAGTGAAGCAATTGCTGATTTAGGGCTGACTGGGTCAGGAACAACTTTTCCGCCGCTTTGGTGATGCTCTTTTCTTCTGCGATTTTCAGGATGTGTTCAATGAGTCTTGTGTCCATAAATGGTTTTCTCCCTTATTTCCTGGTTTTACAGACACATGGTCATATACAAGGGGATGAAGCCGATACCGTCTTTCATTTGCAGATCCCGAGTATAGAGTATATATCTTTCTTCCATTTTCATCTGGTACTTTTTCACCAGATAATCAAAGGATTTATGGGTCTGATAGCCTGACGATTTGACTTCCAGGGGACAGATTTTCTTATTCCGTACAATCAGAAAATCGATTTCATAAGAATTCTCCCGTTGGCTGCCTTCAGGACAGTAGCGGTATTCATGGAAATACAGTCCATGTCCGGCTGCCCGCAGCATCTGGGCCACCATGTTTTCCACAACCATCCCTTCATTAATGCCCAACCGGCCGGTAATCAGCGCCTTGTACAAGGCATCCCCGGTTTCTGCATCACTGCGCATGATCTGAGTCACCAGCAGCCCCGTATCTCCCATATACAGTTTAAAGTTGCTGCGGTCTGCAAACAGTTCCAGTGCAGGTTCCGGTTTGGTTACGTTGATACATTCATTGCCGATCATGGAATCTGCTATAAAGGAAACGGCCTCTACATAATTCCGATACCGTGCATTCTTTTCCAACAGAGACAGTTTGAAGTGGGAATTCTTGTTCTCCAGTTGTTCCGGGATTGTACGGAACACTACGGAAGCCTTTTCATGATTCTGCTGATCATATTTTGCCAAATCTTCTTCATACAAGTCCAGGATATTGCGTTTGATAAAATCGATCTGGGCAAAATCCTTGCCTTCCACAAGTGCCTCCACCGCCTGGGGCATCCCGCCTACGGCCATGTAGGTGCGGAATTTTTTCATAACGGCCCGATGGATTTTATCACCCAATGGTTTTCTTCTTGCAAAAGTGTCCCTAATAGCCGGCGCTGTGATTTCATCCTGGATGGCCCACAGGTATTCTTCAAAGTCCATAGGAAACATTTTTATCCGATATTCTTCGGAAGGTATCAGGATATTTTGTACATTTTTGCGGATGGAAATCAGAGAGCCTGTTTCCAGGTAATCGTACCGGCCGTCCTTCACCAGATACTTGATGGCCTGTCTGGCTTCCGGAAAAAGCTGCACCTCGTCGAAAATAATGGCACAGCGTTTTCCCTTGAGTGATTTCCCTTTCAGAAGGAAAAGGGTACGAAAAAAAGCATCCAGGTCGTTCAGGTTTTCCCGGAAATTCTCTCTAATATCCTGATTTTCCAAGGCAAAATCCAAAATCAGATAATCATCATACTCGTTTTTGGCAAATTCCTCAATGATGGTGCTTTTTCCGATGCGGCGGGCCCCTTCCAGCAGTACCGCAGTAGAACCGGCTGCCATTTTTTTCCAATACAGCAGTTTTTCATAGACCTTTCTCCGAAACAGCACCCTGTACCCTCCTTTGCTATGGCTTACACAAAACAAGAAATGTTTATCCTCGTTTTTGCACGAAAACGATAAATCTTTTAGGTTATTATAGCACGAAAACAACAAATGTTTTAGGACATTTTTGCACGAAAACGATAAATCTTTTTCTGATTTTCTCCGTATTTTTTGGCGACTTTGAGAAATGGATTGCTGCAGGAGCTGGACAACAGGCAGGCTGGGGCGGCCGGGCCTGCCGCCCCTACGGACCCGGTGTCATCATATTATCCATTGCGTGCCCTGCCGGGAGGCCGGGACGGGCTTGCCTGCAGCAAGCCCCTACGCCGTTGGGGTCAAAGGTCCGGGCGAAATCACAATAACGGCATTGTCGAAGCCCCCGTTTCTCCGACCATTGGTACCAGGGTCCGACAGCAACCAGGTAGGGGCGTGCCCCAGGCCGTTGACCATTGACAGCTGACCGCCTTCATTTCCCCATATGTTCCCGGATCACCTGGCTCTGCTGCTTTTCGGCGGCTTTTTTCCAGGTTTCCCGGTTCTTCTTGGTGGGTGCCGGTTCGGATTCCCCGAAAATGGCCCGTACCCAATGGCCGTCGGTGGGGTTGGGCATGAGGATGAATTTTTTCCCGAACAGGTCCTTGTCCTTTTCCATCAGGGCATTCCGCTGATCCACGTCCTTTACATAGTACACCCGCTGGAAATCATTCAGGCTGTCCCCCAGATACACGGCAATATTGTGAGTCTGGGCGATTTTTTTCTGTTCCTTTTCCTTGTTGGAGGTGTCGACGAGCACGGTAAGATGATCCTTGTCTGCATAAGGGAAGGACAGGTCCTGGAGGTTCTTCAGGGCATAGCCGTAGGTACCTTCTCCCTGGTCCCGGCTGGTGACGTAGAACACTTCCACTCCTTTGGATTTACAGTAGTTGAGGAAGTCCAGGGCTCCGGGAGCCGCTGTCAGTTTGTCCTGTTTGATATGCTCGTCCCACAGGGAATCGTCAAAGGCGTCGTGTTTGGTGGCGATCAGGGAGCCCCAGTAGTCGGGATGGAGGATCAGGGTATCGTCCACATCGGTGACCACACACAGGGGTTTGTCCCCGGGCTTCCGGGCAGCCAGGGCCTGGTCCACCCGTTCCTGGGCAATGTTGAAAGCCTGGTGGTACAGGGCCCGGTATTCGGCAGCAGTCTGTTTCCAGGCCACAGCCACCGTTAAAATATTCCCTTTTTTCTCCCCGTTCCCGTATTTGTAAACAGGTTCCGCAGCCAGGCTCCGGGCCATGCAGGTCCCCAGCAGTCCGGCAGTCAGGATGGCAGTCATCAGTTTTTTCATGGCAGTTTTCCTCCGTGTATATTTATGCTTTTATCTGCATATTATACAACTTTCGATGGGGTTCTGCCATGAGTATTTGAAACAACATGAGTTGTGCAAAGGTTGTATTTTGGTTAGCTGTCCCCCGTAGGGGATGACCCAGGGTTGCACTGCAATCCCGCCCGGTCATCCCGGACCTGCCGCACCTATGGAATCGGATTAATGTCCTGGTTCATTAGGATACCGGACTGATTGAATCAAATAGGGCTGTTCCGGGGAAATGGTCGAAAAGTGTTCTTTCATACTTTACGAAAATCTTATTTCCAGGTTTTTGTTAGTCTATACTTTACGGTTTTTGGTTTACTTCGTCCGGTGTAATAGATTTCCATAGAACTAAAAATAAATTTGGCACCAAAAATATTGAAATTACAATATTTTTGGTGCCAAATTTATTGATTGCGGTATCTGTTTCCCTTGAAAAATATTTTTCTCATTTTTAAGAACAGCCCCCCAGTGTCGCCACACCGGGGGGCCTGTGCTTTAAGAATTCTGTCACCATTTTGCCGGTTCATCTGCCTTAAAAAATTGGCCAGAACAATGGATATGTAAATCGGTGCCGTAGGTCCTCAGCCATGATATCTGACGCCCCTCAGGGCGGGTTCAGCAGGCCATTTGTTTACGCCTCAGATTTCTTTTTCCCAGACCACTCTCCCGGCAATCAGAGTTTTCTCTGGTTCCAGCCACTGGCTGCCTTTCCGGGTTTCCCCACTGGAATCTCCAAAGATGATTTCGCCCTTTCCCATCCGACAAAGAGTCAGGTCGGCCTCATATCCTTCTGCCACCTTGCCAATGCGGTGACCCAGTCCCAGCACTTTTGCAGGGGTTTCCGTTACGCTGCGTATCACTTCTGTCAGAGGCATCCCTAAATAAAGCAGCTTTGACATACAACGGGGCAGGTCCCACATCAGTTCACTTTTGTGAAAGGTGGCCGGCGTGGAATCGCTGCTGATGAAATCAGGGAACAAGCCATCCTGGATGGCGGCTTCCGCCACTGCAAAATTGAAATTCATCTTTCCATTTCCCAGGTCGAACAAAACTCCCCGTTTCCGGGCCTCCAAAACACCTTTTTCCACATGACCATTGCTGCCCAGAACCGTGCGCCCTACAGAATGATACAAATGACAGTAGATATCTCCCGGTCTTAAGATTTCTGCTACAGCACTGGCAGAAGCCGGAGGATTTGTTGTGTGGACACAGACTGGAAGTCCCATTTTTTCTCCAAAATCCACGGCTTTTTTTAAGGGGTCCAAGCCCAGTTCACCTACTATATTGGCACTGGTCCGAATCTTTATCCCGACAACCTCTCCTGGATATTGATCCAGGATTTTTTCCATGGCACCCACATCCAGCACTTTCTGTTCCAAAGGTTCATTGATTCCCTTACCAGGCTGCCCCACTGGAGAAAGGTTCAGATACGATTTAATCCGTACTGTCTTTCCCACCACATCACACTGATGGAAAGCCGGATAATTGGCATATCCTGCGGTCCCCATATCTACCGCCGTAGTCACGCCTGCAGTCAGCAGCCGGTCTGCATCCAGACCGAATCCGCTGCCATGCTGGAACAAATGAGTATGGAAATCAATAAATCCGGGAAAAAGATAGGAACCGTTGCCGGAAATCACTTTTCTTGCCTGAGGCTGCGGGGTTTCTGCCGGCAAGACGGCAGTAATCATTCCTTTTTCAATCCCAACTCCACAAAGCTTTTCTTCTCCAGAAGCCAAATCCAGTAGTTTCACCCGGTCAATCAGTATATCAAGCACCTTTTACCACCTCATCTATAGAACGGCCAGATCAAAGGAATCAGTACAATGCAGGTTATCATGAACACTAAGCAAAGACCTATATTGCTCTTAAGGTAATCAGAGAACTTGTAGCCTCCATAAGAATATATCAGATTGGCAGGAGGACAAGCTATGGGACTTAAGATAGACATGGTAGAAGCAATCCCCAGGACCATGATCAGCGCAGAAGGAATTACCCCGATGGAATGAGCTACTGCGATAACAATAGGCATTAGCAGTGTTACCGTAACCACATTGGACATAAATTGGGTCATAATCGTGGTCAGCAGGAAAATCACAACCGTAATGAAATAAACATTGGTGGAACCTCCGATCAGCGTAATCAGGAGGTCGGCAATCTGCTGTGCAGCACCTGTTTTTTTCAATGCCGTTGCCAAAGGAGTGATTCCACCTAAAAGGATGACCGTCTTAATGCTGACCAATTGATAAGCCTGTTTTTCTGTGAAAATTCCAAACAGGACATCCGCCACGGCCCCCATGAGCGCCACAAAATAAGAAGGAATCCCTGTCTGTTTTTCAAAAATCATACCCAGGAACATCAATACCATCACGATGACGGATACCTGCTGTTTCCATTTGGGCACATCTTTTTTCGCTTTTTGGGTAAAAAGGGCATCGTCTCCGCCTTTCATGGGAATATCCGGCAGGAATTTATACCCAACAAAATACATATAGACCAGCATGACCAAGGTCAGAGGAACACCGATTTTGCTGATTTCAAAGAAGCCGAAAGGATATCCCAGAGCTATGATCTGATCCCCAATCAGCACATTGATGGCAGCATCGCCTACCAGTGTCATACGGCCTCCAGCCATGGACCCAAGGAATGCACACATCAGCAGTTTGGAATGACTGAAAGAGGTGGAGGCGCAAATCCCCATGATAATGGGAATAAAAACAGCTACAGTCCCAGAATTGCTGACAAAAGCCGACAAAATACTGGTCATGACCAGAATAGCCATCATCATTTTCCGTTCAGTTTTGGCAAATTCGGTGACCTTGGCAGCAATTTTATCGCAGACTCCGGTTTCAAACAAGGCACTCCCAACAATCATCACCCCGATCAGCATCAGGATGGTTTTGCTGGCAAATCCGGCCACTGCTTCCTGAGGGGTTACCAGACCTGTCAGGACCAGTACTATCATGGTAAGCATAATGGTCAGATTGACCGGTATTTTTTCTGTCAGAAATGATATGATTGCCAAAGCCAAAATGACAATGGCCAGTGTTGCAGGGGTAAACATCTATTTTTCCTCCTCTTAAGCAATTGCAATTTTCCGATTTTACTCCAGTACACCCCTTGTCCGGTGCTAGCTTCCGCAAGGGCAGTTCTTATTCGCAATTTTATGATAACTTATTCTTGTAACAAAGTAAAACAGATATATTTTATTAATTCAACAAAATAATTTTGTTGTTTTCTTTAGAAGCCTCACGTCTAATGACCCACAGTTTCATTAGTTGAACCACAAAGAAGGCTGTTGCCTGCGCAACAGCCCTTTATGAACGATTTTCTTTTCCACTTCTAGAGATGAGGTGCATGCTTCTCTGGATCCGCATTATTTGTTGACCACGAACTTTAGCGGCTTCCCCTCCGCCATCCGCTTCAGATTCTCCACTATCATGGGAATGATGGTATCCCCAATGTCGTTGGCAGTGCCGCCCACATGGGGCGTCACGATGATATTGGGATCCTGGAGCAGTGGATTTTCTTTAC
>ERZ840096.758-NODE-758-length-43121-cov-5.604282_pt1 | contig 43121 bp, 57 predicted proteins | sample MGYA00519878_ERZ840096 | MGnify/ENA primary metagenome ERZ840096 (study PRJEB31850, sample SAMEA3708865) | human gut metagenome | biome: human gut; feature: human-associated habitat; material: faeces | place: China | collected 2014 ...
CGAACTCATTGGGCAAACAAAGACACCGGATTTCCTTGTGGTGTTTTTAATTGGGCTGTTCACTAGGAAATATGAAAACATACCAGCCATTTCTCTTTATACGCTTATCTTCGGACTCAATAGCGAAACAGAGAGGAAGGTAAGATAAAGCCTTGATAAAAACAGGTAAGATGTAATAAGATTGAGTAAAAGGAAAAACAGGAATAATAAGGAAGATTGATGAATAAATAGGTTCCGATAATTTAATGTTCGTCCGTATGCTCGATAAATACTGAATAAATCGGGATTTGCCACCATTCTTGCCACCATTTTTTTACAAATGGTGGCAAGAATTTTTTTTGACTCTCAATTAGCCTAAAGTGCTTTATCCAGAATTTTAAACAGCCTGTCTTTCCGGCGGGAAAGGACGTGGGAATAAACGGTGGACGTCACCACGATGGAAGCGTGACCCAGCTGGCGGCTCACCATTTCCAGGTCCGCGCCGTGTTCAAGGAGCGCCGTGGCATAGGTGTGCCTTAAGGTGTGGAAGCTGCCGTGGCCCAGGGATTTTTTACACCAGCGGTTGAAGTAGCGGATGCCGTCCGGAGTGAGGGGGCTGCCGTCGGCGTGGCGGCAGACGAAGGGGGAGTCGTGATAGAAAGGCCCGTACTCCAGTTTCCTCGTCATGGAGCGTAGATGTTCCTCTGCCAGAAGCTCATGAAGTTTTTCCGGTATCTGTACAGCACGAATGGATCCTTTCGTCTTTGGCATTTCCTGAAGTGTCCACCCGTCATCTTTCACCAGGGTGGAGTGGATGGAAAGTTCATTCTTTTTCAGGTCCACGTCTTTCCATTCAAGGGCGCAGCACTCACCGATGCGGAGGCCGGCGTAGTAGGCAAGATAGACAGCCATACTCACGTCGCTTTTACGGAAATGGGAAATAATCTCATCCATTTCCTCCTCATCGAAAACAGTAGCCTCTTCCCTGACTTCCCTCTTGGCCGGCACCTTAAGATAGTCCGCGGGACTGAAAGAAAGGTACTGGCACATGACTACCCCATAGCGGAAACTATTCTTGATAGCCGCCACCAGGGAATTAACAGAAGAGTGGGAAAGGGGAAGGCCGTTCACATAGTCCTGCAATACCCTGGGCGTGATTCTCTTCAGTGGTTTCTTCCCCAGATCCGGAAGGAGCCAGGAATTTACGATGGACCTATAGCGCTTGATGGTATTCACTTTGAGGCCGCTGCCCGGAAGGGAAGAGAGCCAGTCTTTCAAGAGATCCCCGTAGGAAATATTCTCCCCAGCGCGGATGCGGAGGGTCTTCTCATAATCCGCCTGGGCCTGCCGCTGCAGCCTTCTGGTCTCCAGCTTGTCAGATGTTCCGGCCCGCTCCACCCTTTTCCGGCGGCCAAACTCATCGTAGGTCTCGATGGTGTAGTACCATTTGTCTCCTCTTTTTCTAAGCATGGTTGTCTCCTTTCATAAATATACGATTTCAAATCGTGGCCATCCGTGATTTTTGATACCTTTATGCATACAACTGAATAAAAAGATAAAAACAAGGCGTCAGTGCTGAAACGGGATTCAGTGCTGGCGCCTCCTTATAAAACATTACCACACTTGATTTTTCAAATACCTTTTAAAAAATTCGATTTCAGCCCGTGAATATTCCCTAAACACAGTGGCAGCTATTTTTGTACCTACCGGGATGGGGACATTAGATTCATAAAATCTGAGAGAACCTTTAACGCATGCAAATATCGGGAAATCATAAGTAAGATTTTTATATTGAGGACTTCTCACAGTCAATGCCTGATCAGGAATCATTAACAAGAAAATGCGAGTTTTATCAACACCCCAATCGTTTTTTTGAGAAGAATCATCAAAAAGGTATATTCCATATTGGACCCTTAGACCCTCATAATTACCTTTTAGACGCGAGGAGCCTATCTGCCGGCGAGGGATACGAATAGAAGTACCGGCCCATGCATATCTCATGGAACCGTCGTCCCAACATTTTGAGTCAACTTTAAGAAATGGAACCGACTTGACACGAACAATAGAAAAATAAACAGGGAAGGTTAAAACTGCCGCTATAACTACGAAATATATCAAAATTATCATAGGACATACCTCAATTCTGGGAAATACGATATAGCTAATCTAAAGAGAAATGTACAATTAAGATATTTCCGCACTTTTTTCAATTTTAGGTTTTGCAAATTCGTATTGAGAGTCCAATACAGCATCAACTGCAGCTTTTCCGGCGGGCAGCAAGGAACGATATTTTTTTATCATAGTTTCCTCTTTATCAGATAAGTTAAGATTTTGATGGACAATTTCTGAATTAGCCAAATCCTGATAAAATAAATCATCAATAGAGACCTTATACAACTCTGCCAATTTCCCAACGATGGCTAATGGGGGATCGGAAACATCAGATTCCCATTTTTGCACAGTTGTGAAAGACTTTTTGCCAAGGTAATTTGCTACATACTCTTGGGAAAAGCCATTCTTTAGTCTTAGATACTTCAAGTTTGCGCCTATCATGAGGACACCTCCTTTTGTTAGCATATTATCACAACTTAGAAAAATGTTCAAGAAAGCATGAATAAAATTCAAATAATCCTTGACACTTGAATATTATTCATGTAAGATAAGGGCATAAGAAGTTAAAAGGAGGTGATTACCATGAAATATACCCCTAAAGAATTGAGGGCAAGAAAAGGGGAAACTCAAAAGATGACTGCTAAATCATTGGGAATATCGTATCAGACCTATTGTTCATGGGAAAAAAATCTCGGTAAAGTCCCTATTAGTAAAGTAGCTGCATTATGTAGGCACTTCAATGTTGAACTTTCCCAGATTAAGTATGAATAATGGGACTGATTTTTTGTGCTCTTTTTATTGAATAATATTCAAGTCCATCCCTCCCCACTGCGCGGGAACCGGTAAAGGTCAATCTCCTCCCTTTACCAGAGCCAGGCTCCCACGCGGTTGGGAGGGATGGAGAAGGGAGAAGAAGGATGAAAGAAGAAAAGGAAGAAGAGACAGAAAAGTTTGAAATCGAAGTCCATGTGAAAATGAATTATCCAAGACTGGCTGAAATCAGAGAAATGGCAATGAAACTGAAGTCCATACAAAAAGAGTGCGGCTGTAATCGCTGCACCCTCTTCGTAGAGCCATGATTGCTACTAATGAGAAAGGGGAAAGTCATGACAGGTACAATCAACATGCTAATCCGGACAGACAATGAAACCGTAGTGAACCAATGTATGGAAGTTGTACGGATAATGCGCGACCTAAACGGCGGGCATGTTTCATTCTCCGCATCATTCGGAGGGAACGTCGTTGTCCCAAAAGAAGAATACGACCTTCTCCAGGTTATGGCACTGAAAGAACGCGGGAAGCATTTAGACCGTCTCAAAGAGGAATCTTCGGGGACACATTCTTCAGAGACTGAGACGCCTTCTGAAGAGCAGTCTCAGCAGACATGAGTTCACCTCTTAACTTCGCGTCAGGAACCATAGAATCTTGCTGAAGAGAAGAGAGCTTATCGCGATAGTTTTCCAAGGCAGTCACGATAGCTGCCATCTCCAGCATATTGAATTCGGGCTGAACAAATTTGCCGAGTTTCATAGTAATCACCTCCCTTCTATAGAATCTATCCACATTATAGCAGGGGAGAGAAAGGAGCAGACATGAGTAATGCAGATGTAGAGCACTTCAACCTCAGACGGATCGGCGCCATGTATCACCTGCAGCAGGCGCTGCTTTCCGCCGGGTATGAAGTTATGAGTATGAAAATCGTCAGGGATCCGGACACCGACGAAGAAAACGTGGTAGTCAAATTTTTCGACGGACACGAGAAAAGAGCCAACATCCATGCGGGCAGTATCGGGAGCGCCCTTTACGACGTGCTGAAGCAGATCGATGAATTGAGGAGATAAGAATGGAAGCACCGATGAGCGACGGGCTTTTAAGTCCGAAGGACCTGGAGAGAATCCTTTCCACTGGGAAGAACCAGGTGGACCAGCTTCTCCGGTCAGGCGTCATACCCAGTATCAAGTTCGGGTCAGTAAGGAAAATCCGTATCTTTGCACTGAATGACGCCCTGAAAAACGCGGAAGAAAACAATATTAATCTGCTGGAAGAGGCCAAAAAGCGCCTGGGCAGGTGAGGAGGAATAGCATGAAAGTAGATATTGATTTTGACCGTTATGCAGTGAAAAACATCACTTGCTTTGAATTACTGAGAGACCTGGAGTATGTCCTCCGCGCTGCCACCGGCAATGATAGAATTATCCTCTTTGACCTTGGGGACAACGTTATCATCGACCGCAACGACGGAGTCGCCCAGATAGCTAATGTGAAGGGGCTCTCTGCTCTGCAAATGGCGGCAGAAATTTTGGATACCGCTCTTAACGGTCAGTTTTTTGGGTTCGTTCACGAGAAGGAAGGAAAACACCATGAGGATTAAATGGAAGAAAATCATGGCCATGCTGGCCATTCCGGCGGCCATCGCTGCCGGTGCCTGGGCCTATGAGCCTCCGGCGGAGCTGGTGGAGTACCGGGCCGAAGCGGAACAGGGAGATAGCGTATGGAGCCTCTGCGCAAAGGTGGCCTCCGACTATGACAACATGGAAGAGCTGGTTTTCCGGACTATGAAGGAAAACCACATCACGGACCCCGGGGAGCTCCAGCCGGGGCAGCTCATTATCATCCACGTAAGTAGGTTGTGAAATGAGGAAAACGATAGAAGACTGCCCGTCGTGCCAATTCGCGGAGATTTGCCCCATCCCGAATGATGATAAATGCCCGGTGCCTGATGAAATAATGATGCGAGCATGCTGCCCTATGAATGAGGACGGCCGTAAAATTCACTGCGTATCTTGCTTTTTCTGTAAATTCGTTTTCAGTGAGAGAGGGTTTAATTACTCTGTGTGCGAAGTCAACGGGAAACGTTTAGATGAAAAAAATATTTCTTGTATAGGAAGGACGCCGAAATGGTGCCCTATCAAAGAAGCCAAAAGAAAAGGCCTCTGAAAGGGGGTGAGGAAGATGTCTGAATCTTGGGAACGACATACAGACGAATATAGAAAAGTCTGTAACACAGGCCGCAGATTGACGGAGCATTTAGCCAAAAATAAGGCAATTAAGGATTTCATTTTAATTTTGAATAAGGGGCACGTCCAGAGCTTCGACGATTTCAACTTCTATATCAAAGGAAAGGGTTGGGACCTGATGATGTGCACAGCCTGCATTCTGGATTACATGGTCAAAAAATATACAGCTTTGACCCCGGAAACCAAGAGTATGTGGGATGAGTTCTTCGAATACATGAAGCATGAAATGAATAACCTTTATGAGATGCATTTTTCTGGCGAATATGACAACACCGCCAAAGAGGCAAAGAAAAAAGGCCTCTGACGTGTGCGAGACGTCAAAGGCCAAAGGCGGAAAAAGAGATTTCCCGCCTCTATTGTACCACGAAAAGGAGGAATTAGACATGATCAACACGGACTGCAGCACCTGCCCATTTGCTGAAAAGTGCTACATGAAGGACAAGCCCCAAAGGCTTCCATGGGGCAAAGGCGGCCTGGGATTCTGCCCTAAAGTCGAAATAGGCTGGGCGCAGGAAACCTGCAAGGCGTGCCATTTTAATGGCAAAGTCGGCATCTCGGGAGGTGCAAAGATTCGGAACTACCGAACCTGCAGGCTGCTTCCCCATGAGCCGATTGTGCAGCACATAAAAGGGCGCAAGATAAACTGCCCATTCATGGAACAAGTAATAAAGGAAAGAGGGAGTAATGAAAATGGGCTCTGACGTACACCACACGTCAGAGCCCAAAGGCGGAAATATCAGCTTCCGCCTCTATTGTATCACAGGAGGAAAACTATGAAAACGATTAAAGACTATAACGGAGATCACGTATTCTACGGAGACCCGGAAACAGATGATGAGACCCGCAAGGTCAAGGAAAGAATCCAGAAGGAAGCCTGGGGAGTCGGGAAAATATGGGGCTATAAAGCAGAAGACGGATATGGGTTCATGCTGGACCTCAAAGACCTTATTAACAACATGCCGGAGGGAATCAGAGGAGAAGCCCTCTTACACCTGCTTGAAAACATGACTGGCGTGGTGGCTAACGCATTGGGAATGCATACGCTGAAAGTTCTGTCAATCCTGGCCCTGGCAATTTCAGAAGCAGCAGCAAGAAATCAGGAGGAAGAATAATGGGTATCACTGAAGCAGCGAGCAGAAAGGTATTCCTCATGAAAGTGAGAGACCACCAGGGAGAATACTACTACGGTATTTTCTATTCGCCAAAACAGGGCTGGCAGATTGCCAGGCGTTTAAAGGACGACCTTCCAGCCATCTGGAACGATCCGGAAGCCGTCCCCTGCGAAGAGCTGGACTACCTGGAAGGGGACCGGTTCGTGGTATGCAAGATCCCTTGCTACATCAGGGGAGAAAACAAAGGGAACCCCAAGTGGGAAGCCGATGAAGTAGCTGCCTGCAAGAACACATTAACCGACGCCCTGGCATGGCTGAAGAGGAAAATCGAAAAGAAGCACCTGGAAGTCCTCATCGCGGATCCGGAGGTAAATCCATATGAGAAGGATTGAACTTTCTCCGGAAAAGGCGGCAATCGTAGACAAACAGGTGGATAAGATCAGAAGCACCATAAGTTACGCCGTCAAGAGGAGCGGAAGGACGAGCGGTGGGATAAGCCTTATGGCTGGCCTGTCGAAAGGAGCGGTAGGGAATTTCGAGAAGGGGTATAACGGGATTTCATTAAGCGCGCTGATTCTCATTGCCGAAGAACTGGGCCTGGAAATCGTCATTCAGGGGAGGGAGAGTCCAATGGAACCGAGTAGAGAAATCGCACAAGAAATTATCAAAGACGTCAAGGATAGAAAAGACGAAGCCATAAAGAAGGCGGATGCGTGCCGCATCTCTGGAGAGTGGAACGAGGAATCGTACTGGCAAGGCATGAAAGACGCCATGGAATGCATCCTTCGTCTTTATGGAGATGAATCATGAGATTCAAAGTATGGAAAGACCGGAGAGGCTGGCTTTATATGGTACGCCCTCACTCCGGCGGCTATCGAGGCTGCTACAAGAAAAAGGGAGGACACGACTGGAAAGCCGTAGCCTCACTCAAAGCAAAGCTCAGCGACGGGGCAGAAGGAGACATGACACTCTATGCCCTGAGCCACGACATGAAGCACGTCCTTTAAAAAGAAATGAAGGGAGGGCCTGAACCCTCAGGCTCCCCATTGATTTCCTTTTAAGGAGGCACATATGAAAATCAGACTGAATAGGACCAACTGGAACAAACTGAAAGAACTCATCCGTAAAAGGGACAGCGATCTGAGATTTGAATATATACGCATCCTGGGCATCCCGTTTCCTCATGGAGAGACGGAAGTCCACCATGTCCTTCCCAGAGGGGAAGGCGGAGAAGATGTATCGGACAACCTCATTACCCTTGATGCATGGGTACACCGGACGAAATTCCACACAACCATGGGACACTCCGATCCGGAATGGGCAAGGCTGGCCAAAGAGTACTTGGAAAGCGAGGCGGTAATAGCATGGACCTTAAAGCATGGAGACGAACTCAAGAAGATATACGCTACCGCAAAGCGCTCGCGTATAGAGAGGACCCGGAAACAGTGCATGCCCAAGAAGCCCGCATGGCAGCCATTCTGAAAATGGACAATACCACATGCCCGGTATGTGGGAAAACAATCCATGAAGCCGTGGCCTGCCCGAAGATTAGAAAGAACGTCTGCCAGGCGCACTGCCTCACCTGTGAGTACAACATGGCAGCAACGCCGGCGAATAACCAGAAATGCAGATACAAAGAAAAAAGCTCCGGTTAAGAACCGGAGCCCAGGACGAAAAAAATCCTTAAAAATTAATCTCTAAAAACAGTATAGCACAGTCGTCCTGGAAAGTCGATAAAAAGGGAGCATTTCGCTCTCTTTTCCCCCTTGTTAAGCAATTTAACCAAAGGACAAAACATGCCGTACCGCAAAGAGACATTCTTAATCAGAAATGAGAAAGGCGAAGTAACCTACTCAGAAGAATCTAAATATTACACCCTTCGTTTAGGAGGGAAGAAAACAAGAGTCCAAAACATGAATGAAACCCCGGACTGGATGAAGACCGCCAATCAGCGTAGGCGGGAGAAGAAATTAAGACGCCTTATTCAGACCAATTTCACCAGGGACGATATCTACCTAACTTTGACATATGCCGAGGAGCCGGACTTCGAGACCGGAAAGAAAAAGATCCGGAAGTTCCTCCGAACCCTCCGGCGGAAATACCAGAAAGAGGGATGGGAGCTGAAGTACATCTACCGGACCGAATACAAAGGCCACCGGCTCCACCATCACCTCATCATCAACGACCCTACCCACGGACACGTCCGCAGGAAGGATATACAGGACATTTGGAAAGAGGGGGCGATCAACCACTACTCATTCCAGCGCTACGATGGGGGACATGAGGACGCCAAGAGACTCTCTGCTTACTTCTGTAAAGAAAGCAAGAATGCCAAAATGCAGGAATGCAAGGAAAAGAAATCCTGGCACCCGTCAAGGAACCTGAAGAAGCCCGAAATCCATTACCGAACAATCTGTTCGAAGAAGTGGAAAGAAAAGCCGAAAGCGCCGGAAGGTATGGAACTCATTGAAGTCATCAACACCTACACCCAGTGGGGCTACCCGCTGCAGATTTCAAAATTCAGGAAACGAGGAAGACAGATTGAGTAGGAGTGAGAACTATGATTATTAACAAACTGACAATAGGGCAGAAGAAAATTACCATCTTCTATGCCGAAGGGAAGGACGACAAAATTTTAACGTCGGGGGAAAAAGCAAGGCCTGAACTCTATGACGCTCTGGGACTGCTTGCCCAGAACTACCAGATTTCCCTGGCCCAGCAGCGGGGAGAAGAACCGGATACCGTGCTGAGCCGGTGGGAAAGAAACATAAAGACCGTTTCCTTCAAATACGAAGAAGGCCAGGTCATACCGGAGACCTATTCCATTTCCGGCGGAGAGCATATGAGGGACACCAATTTCCACTCCCGCTTCTCCGTTTCCGGAATCAAATTCGGCACGAAGTACAACCCGGACCAGGCTGTCCTGAATGTGCTGGATGAAGCCAAGCGATACGTCAAGGGAGACAGGGCCCAGATGAGCCTCTTCCCGAAGGAGGCAAAATGAATCCTATATCACCGGCGGAAGAAGACCTGCTGAAGAAGATGAAGACGTTCAAGGGCAAGAGCATGAGCCGCAACCAGCTGATAAGTAAAGTCATCGGAACTCTGCTGGAAAAGAAGGACCGGGACTCCATGCTTACCGCCTGCGCCGAAATCCTTTACCAGGTCAATCTCAGGGATGAAAACGGGAAGGAGTGGTAGCATGGACGCCATTCGTAAATTGCTAAGAGCCATAGGCACCATATTCAGAATCGTCGGCGTCCTTGCTGTTCTAATCGTCATGGGACTTGTGGGAACCGTGACGATTATCGGGGTAAAGGCCATCGCATTCGCAGTTTTAGCGGCATTCGTCGGAGCGATCGTTGGATATCTAATCGTATTCGTTATAGGTGCATTAATCACGGGAAGGAGAAACAGATGAACAAAGTACTCTTAATCGGGAACCTGGGGAGGGTCCCGGAAATCAAAGCAACCAAGACCGGAAGGCAAATGGCCCATTTCTCTCTGGCCACCAGCAGGGAGTTTGTGAATCAGAAGACCGGAGAGCGAAAGGAAATAACAGACTGGGTAAACATCACCGCCTGGGGGAATCTGGCAGAAACCTGTAAGTACATGGCCCAGGGTCAGAGAGTGTTCGTGGCCGGAAGGATTTCAACAAGATCCTACGAACCGGGGGACGGGACCAAAAGATACATCACCGACGTTACAGCCGAATTCATCGCCCCAGCCCAGAGCACCAAACCGGGCACGGGTAATTTCAGCCAGTTCGGCCCATCTGCCCCCGAGCCACAGCCCATGGAACAGCAGAGCTTGAACTTTGGAAACGCTAAAGACGAGGACATTCCGTTTTAAGGAGGCAGATTATGGATAAGGATGACATCATCAAAATTTTTGTTTCTCAACCAATGCAATTCAAAAGTGAGGAGGAAATTTTAAAGGAAGCGGCGGAAGCAAGAGAGAAAGCCAAGGAGATTATTCTGGGAAGACCACCGATCGGAGCATGCCCGAGATTCGCAACATACACCGCCATAAGACCTGGTGCTGGAGAACTCCAACCTATGCGGTCGCTAAGTAGCTCTATCCAGCTGATGGGACAAGCTGACTTTATCGTTTTTGCCAAAGACTGGATGGAAGACCGGAACTGCCGGATTGAGCGCAGAATCGCCAGAGAATACCGGCTGAAAGTTATTGACCTGGACGTGGAAGGCTGATTATGGAAGATGTACCATTCAACATCTGCGAAGCGCTTCTCCGAGGGAAGGACATGCGGATCGTCACCACGTCATTCACCGGGCTCCCCGGGAAACAGAGGTATGTAACCACCGTTACCAAGAAAGACGATGAAGAAATTTACAACTTGCGGAAATATGCGCCCATAGCCAGGCAGGCAGAAATCAACCACCTCATGACAGTGAGGCATTTACAAAAATACGGATGGGGTAGAGACCATGATAATCGTAAGAACAGATGACGCCATTTACACCGGCGGCGAGGCATTCTATCTTGAGAAGATGGAATACGCCGATGAATACACCGTAGTTTTTGCAGGCGAAGAGGCCGTGGACATCACAAAACCATTACCCCTGGAAGAAGCAAAGAAAGTACTGGACTGGATTACCGACCAAATGAAGGCGCAGCAGCTGTTATCAAACATCGTTATCGACATGAGAGAGTACTGAAGGAGGGCTTATGACTGCGGGAAACGTGAAGAAGAACCTGGACATGATCCTGTCGCAGAGGGGGATGAAGAATAGCCTGGAAGAGAAAAGAAAATTTCTGCGGCAGGATATGCTGGAACTCCATGGAATCTGCTATGAAGACTCCAAAGTTTCCGGCGGCGCCCGCTCCGACATCGCTTCCCGCTTTGATAAACTCCAGGACCGTATCACAAACTACGACAGGAAAATTTTGAGGAGTGCGAACAGGCTTATAGGACTGGAGCAGAAAGGGGAAGCCCTTATCCGGAAAGCCAAGCCCGGAATCTGGCAGCAGGTCCTGTACGACCACTACATCAACGGACTATCCATTTCACAAATCGCAAAAAAAATGCACTACACCGAGAGACGGATAAGGCAGATAAAGCTAGACGCCATCGTACAAATCTCACGGTCCAGATGATTTCCGCCAATTTCCGCGGAAGACGTGCTATCATGGTAACGTAGACATGAGACGAAAGGCCTCAGGGAGAAATCCCTGGGGCCTTTTCCATGCAATTTTTCGAAGGGAGAGGAGGAGAATGGCCAATGCCAAGTACAGATACTGGACTACTGGTAAAGGACTGGAAGCCATAACCGCCTGGGCCCGCGAAGGACTGACAGACGAAGACATTGCTAAGCGTATAGGAATCGGCGTCCGGACCATCTATGACTGGAAGAAGCGCTATCCGCAGTTCTTGCAGGCCCTAAATAATAATAAGGCCGTGGCCGACGGAGAAGTCGAAAACGCCCTCTTTCGAAGGGCCACCGGATACGACTACACCGAGACCTACACGGTCAAAGGCGGCAAAGAGGACGGCGTAGTCAAAACTGCAACACGACACATGCCGCCCGACGTCATAGCCGCCATCTTCTGGCTGAAGAACAGGAAACCCAAACAGTGGCGGGACAAAGTGGAAATCGAACACTCCGGCCAGATTGACGTGGCCGGCACCCTTCAGACAGCAAGAGAACAGGCAGCCGAAATGGCCAGGAAAGCAGAGGAGGCAGCAAAGAAGTGAAAGATCCCATAGTCGAATTAGTCGAGTCGTTAGCGCAGTACGCGAAGGATCCATTGACATTCGTTTACTTTGCTTTCCCCTGGGGGGAGCCAGGAACATCCATCGAGAAGATGAAAGGCCCCCAGCCCTGGCAGGTGAAAATCCTGATGGACATCAGGGACGGCCTTAAAACGCCGGATCAGGTGATTCAGGAAGCCGTAGCCTCCGGCCATGGGATTGGAAAATCTGCACTTGTTTCCTGGCTTATCCTCTGGGCCATCTCTACCCACGAAGACACAAGAGGCGTAGTCACCGCCAACACGGATACCCAGCTAAGGACCAAGACATGGGCCGAACTATCCAAGTGGTTCGGGGTTTTCAGGGCACGGATCCTGTTCAAATACACCGCCACCTCAATCTACTCTATGGACCCGAAACACGAGAAGACCTGGCGCATCGACGCCATCCCCTGGAGCAAAGAGAACACCGAAGCCTTCGCCGGCCTCCACAATCAAGGAAAGCGGATCCTTCTGATTTTCGACGAAGCGTCTGCCATCGACAACCGGATCTGGGAAGTCGCTGAAGGCGCCATGACCGATAAAGGAACCGAAATCATATGGTGCGCATTCGGGAACCCGACACGAAACAACGGCAGATTCTACGACTGCTTCCATCGGGATAGAAACTTCTGGCATACCATGCAGGTAGACTCCAGGACCGTAGAAATCACAAACAAGGAGCTCATAGCCAAATGGGCACAGCAGTATGGAGAAGATTCCGATTTCTTCCGGATTCGTGTGCGAGGAGTATTCCCAAACGCCTCCTCCTTTCAGCTCATTTCCACAGACCTGGTGGAAGCCGCCAGGGGGAGGAAAATCCGGAGAGAATCCATCAGCTTTGCTCCTGTCATTATCGGAGTGGATAACTCATGGACCGGCAGCGCCCCCGCCGCAATCTGGCTGAGGCAGGGACTATGGTCCCAGAGACTAGCCAAGATCCCAAAAGTATCCAATGACAGCGTCATGGGCGCGCTCGTCGCCAAGTTTGAAGACGAATACCGCGCAGACGCCGTGAACATCGACCAGGGATATGGAACTGGCCTCTACTCGTGGGGGCTGGCCCACGGGAGGAACTGGAACCTCATCCCCTTTGGAGCAAGGGCCCCAAAAGAAGGATTCCTCAACATGCGGGCCTACATGGCCGACCAGGTAAGACAATGGCTCCGAGACGGCGGCTGCCTGCCGGACGACCAGACAATCTGCGACGACCTAACCATGGCCTACCAGATAGCGCCCAGCGACACCGGAGTATTAAAGCTCCGCAGCAAAAGAGAACTCGAAGACGAAGGAATCCCGTCACCAAACGACGGAGACGCATTAATGCTTACATTTGCTATTCCTGTGGTAAAGAAAGGTATGCAGCACCAGCGCATGCAAGCCAACACAGACTATCAGCTATTTTGAAAAACGAAAGGAGAAAACCATGTGCGGAAGTTTATTTGGAGGAGGCAAAGTCAAAACCCCGGAAATCCAGAAAGTAGACCCGGCGGTTAGCAACGTCACCTCCAGCGAAATCCAAGACACCGAAGGCGGCAGCGAAAACAGCCGCAGAAAGAAAAGACAAGGTTATGCCGCCACCCGCCTTGCCACCATCCTCTCCGGCGCCACCAACACCAAGGACACCCTGGGATAATGGACACCATTCTGGCATCGGCCAGCGCCCCGGAAATCCTTCCGGCGGATACAGGCGGCACATCACCACCGGACAAACAGGCTGTACTCCAGCGCATCAAACAATTAAAGCAGCGGCGCAACCCCTACGTCGAAAGATGGAAAGCGATCCGGGACTACGAGCTCCCCTACCTAGGAGAATTCGAAGGCGAAGAAGGAGACTACAACAAAGGCAAACGAACAGACCTCTCCATTGCCAACGGCGTGGCGTGGCTTGCGGGCCAGGCCTTCTCCGCAGGCATCATGAGTGGTTTGACGCCGCCTTCCCGTCAATGGTTCAAATTCGGATTTTCAGACGAGGGCATCAGCGACATCGAGGCTGAAAGAGTCCTGGATGAACGCCAGGCCATCGTGGAAGCGGCCCTCCATAGGTCCAACTTCTACAACACCATCCACGCCTGTTACCTGGAACTTCCCTTCGGGCAGGCGCCGATTGGTGTATTTCCCAGCCCCCAGAGCGGCGTCCGTTTCCAGGCCTACACCGTAGGCACCTACTATCTGGACGCCTCAGCCGGAGGAAGAGTCAACGCCTTTGCAAGGAAAGTCCGCATGAGTGCGGCCCAGATCGCCGAACAGTTTGGAGAGAGCAACCTCCCGCGGATCGTCCGAGAAGCCTACGACACCCCATCCAGGCGCTATGATCCGAAATTTGATGTATGGTGGCTCGTGCAGGAAAACCGGAGAAGGAGACCGGGCAGCCCAAGAAATACGGATATGCCCTGGGAATCCCTTTACTGGGTAGACGGTCAGGACATCACCGACCACGGTGGATTCCTCTACGTAGGCGGCTGCCAGGAATTTCCCGTCCTCGTAGGACGATATCAGGTAACCGGTTCCGACGTCTACGGTAAAGGCCCCGGATGGTACGCCGAAGGAGACAGCAAGATGCTCCAGGCCATGAAGAAAGACCTCCTCACCAATGCCGAACTCTCCGTGAAACCGCCCATGGTCGCCGACGCCGCATCCTATCAGAAAGGCGTCAACATCTACCCTGGAGGAGTCACACTTGCCAGCGCCATGGGACAGGGCCCGGGCGTCGTCCCTGCCTTCCAGGTAAACAACAACCCAAGCTGGCTCGCTCAGGAAATTCAGCGGACCGAAGACGCCATCAAGCGCATCTACAGCGCCGACCTCTTCCTAATGCTCGACTCCATCGAAACCCCGCAAATGACCGCGAGGGAAGTCATGGAACGCCAGCAGGAAAAACTCCAGCAACTGGGCCCCGTGGTAGAACGCCTCCAGGACGAATTCCTTACCCCCATTATCGAACGCGTCTACAACATCCTGGAACGGGAAAACCTCTTCCCGCCATTACCAGATGATATAGCGGAAAGACTCTCAGAGGCAGACGTAAAGATCGAATACATCTCCCCGCTGGCACAAGCCCAGAAGATGAGCGGACTCGTCAACATCGAGCAGGCCCTTGCCTTCGTAGGATCCATGGCCCAGCTTTACCCCGAAGCCCTGAAGATGATCGACCCACTGGGAACGGTGAAACGCTACTTCGACCTCCTGGGCGCTCCAGCTGCCATGCAGCGAAGCGAAGACGAAGCCATGCAGCTCATTCAGCAGGAACAGGAAGCCATGCAGCAGCAGGAACAGGCCGCCCAGGCTATGGCAGCCGCCCAAGCCGCGGCCCCGGCAAGCCAGGCAGCCAAGAACCTCACCGACGCAGCCAAAGACGGAAACCCCGCCCTCCAGCAGGTACTGGGAATGAACGCCACCGGAGCCCCCATGGTGTAAGGAGGAATCATGAAGAAATCCATTATAGACCCCAACGCCCCGGACGCGAGATGGCTTGCCTACTACCAGGAAGTAGAAAAACGCCAGGACAAAGAAGCCCTGGAAAAGCTCAAAGAAATCCCGGAAGGGAGATGGATACTCTCGCGGATCATCACCATGACCGGGATAGACGCACTATCCTACACCGGCAACGCCGCCACCTACTTCAATGAAGGACGGCGCTCTGTGGGAATAGAAATCAAAAACCTAATCATCAATACCCTGGGATATGAAGAAGGCGTCAAAGCCCTCCATGCCATAGACCAGGAAAGAGAAACCTTTACCATCCGGCAGAACCGGATATTCAACAAGGAGGAATAGCAAATGGACGGCCAGAACAATGACATGAACACTGGAACCAATCCAACGCCAGCACCCAATCCGACACCAAACCCGGCACCTAATCCCGAACCAAACCCAGCGCCCCAGGGCGGCCAGCAGGGGAATCCGCAGCCAAACGGATCCCTCTCCGGCGGAACCCTCTTAGGAGGCCAGGGGAGCGGAGCAGCCAATGGAGGAGCGCCGCAGGGCGCACCTGAGGCCTACGACTTCACCTCCTCCCTCCCGGAAGGCGCCACCCTGGACGAAGACACTGCCAAATCCTTCGGAGACCTCGCCCGCAGCATGGGCCTCACCAACGACCAGGCCAACCAGATCGCTAAGTATGGCTTTGAATGGCAGGGGAAAGCCATGGAAGCCTATAACGCGGCGCAGAACAAGGTCAACCAGGACAACATTGCCCAGGCCAAGAAAGAACTGGGCGCCGACTTCGACGCAACCGTAGCCAAGGCAGGCGCCCTGGTGGAGAGCCTGGAACGGCAGATTCCCGGAATCAGGGAACTTCTGGGGACCTCAAGCCTCTTTTCCGACGTCCGCATGGTGAAAGCCTTCGCCTACCTGGGCGGGCTCATCGCCGAAGACAAGGGGGTAGGAGGAAGCGGAGCCCCCGCGGCCAAAGAAGACAACCCCTATCCGCGGACGGATTGGGGCAAATACAAAAAGTAAGTAACAGAAAGGACAAACCATTATGGCAATCGGAACCACAGCACTCACCTTTAACGACCTGCGCAAACGGCAGGCCCCGGACGGTACCATCGATCACATCATCGAAACCCTCCAGCAGTCTAACCCTATCATCGAAGACATCCCCTGGAAGCAGGGCAACCTCCCAATCGGGAACCTCACCACCCAGCGGACATCTCTTCCATCCCCGACCATCCGCGCCATTAACAGCGGTGTGAAACCCACCAAGTCCAGCACCAAGCAGGTCACTGACACCTGCTGCATCCTTCAGGACCGCTCCGAAGTCGATGTGGAACTTCTGGGCCTTGAACCGGACCCCCAGGCATTTAGGAGATCTGAAGACGACGCACACGTAGAAGGCTTCTCCCAGAAAGTAGCCTCCATGATTTTCTACGGAGACAGCGACGAAAATGTAGACGAATTCAACGGCCTGGCGAAACGCTACAACACCTTTGGTGGTAAGAAAGGTGACGCATCCTGGCAGGTAATCAATGCGGGCGGCACCGCCGAAAAGAAAATGACCTCCGCATGGCTCGTAGGCTGGGGAGAACGTGCCGTCACCGGCATTTACCCGAAATTCGGCTACGCCGGCCTGGACCAGGAAGATCTGGGCGAACAGGACGCCACCGACGAAAAAGGCGGCAAGTACAGAGTTGTTTCCACTCTCTTTACCTGGAAAGCCGGCCTTGCGGTACCGGACCTGCGCGAAGTAGCGGCTCTCCGGAACATCGACCTCAATAAACTCGCCCTGGCCTCCACCACCGCATCCGACAAGCGCCGCATTATCGAACTCATGACCCAGGCCAAGAACAAGATGCGGAAGCTCGACGGAGTGGCCGCTGTGTGGTACGTCTCCACCGGGCTCTATACATTCCTGGAAAACTACCTGGTAGACAAGAGCAACGTCTTTGTCACCCGCGACACCCTGGAAAACGGAGGCCCGCTCCTCCGCCTCTCCGGCATCCCTGTGAAGAAAGTGGATGCACTTTCTGAAGAAGAAGCCGTTATTACCGAAGCAAAATAAGGAGGACACCATGATTTACGACTACGAAAACGCATTCCTTTTTGACCAGGACGTAACCGATACGCCAAAAGTCATTAGCAACGGGGAAGGAGGGAACGCCTACAACGAATCCTTTCTCTCCGCCAAATTCGCAGTTCCCCTTGCCACGGCCGCCGTAATCACACTAAAGACCGGCGACACCGAAGAAGTGAAAGATACCCTGGCCACCCTCACCATTCCGGCGGGCAAACAGCATGGGTCTATTCGTATCCCCTTCGGAGCGAAGAAATTCTACGGAATTAGTCTCTCCGGACCCACCTCCGGTAAATGCACCGTAGCCCTCACCCTGGACGGCGAACTGGAATGAAAAAAATCCACCTGAAGGACATCCGGGGAAGGAAGCTCGAAGACATGGCAGCCAACGAACTCCGGGCCATCCTCTGGAAAAGAGGAGTGGACATTCCCAAAACCGCCAGAACGAAAAAAGACCTCATCGACCTGGTGAGAAAGAATAGCTAGGAGGAACCATGAACAGTACGGAAATCTGCAATATGGCCCTGAGCGCGATAGCTAAGGGCCGCATTGTCAGCATCAGCGAAGACAGCGAAGCAGCGCGCCAGTGCAAAATTTATTACGACCAGCTCCGCAAGAACCTTTTGTCCTTATTCCGCTGGGGCTTCGCGGACAAAAGTGCCAAACTCGCCCTCGTGAACACCGACATCCCGAAGTGGACCTACGCCTACGCCTATCCCAACGACTGCCTTGTCGTACGGCAGCTTTACAACAGGGAAGGCGGCATTCTCTACGACGCGTCCCGGAAAGATACCGACTACCACGAATACGACGTTTCCGCCATTTCCGACTCAGTAAAAATCATTATGTGCGACATTCCAAACGCATACCTTGATTACACTGCCGACGTGAAAAACGCCGAACAGTTCTCCTCCTGGTTCTGCGAAGCCCTGGCCCACTACTTAGCGGCCCACCTTGCCATGCCATTAACCGCATCGGAAAGCACCGCCCAGGCCGAAATGCAGCTCTATCAGATTTCCATCCAGCAGGCAATGGCCGCCAGCGCCATCGAAGTGCACCACAAACCCGAATACCCCACGGCCTACGCCGACGCGAGGAGGTAGCCATGAGAGAAACCGTCTACATGATCCAGCCCGCCTTTACGACAGGCGAAGTATCCCCGGAAGTCGCCAGCCGTATCGACTTAAACCAGTACACCTCTGCCCTCCTGAATGCCAAGAACGCCTACATCCGGCCCTACGGCCCAGTGTACAAGAGAGGCGGCACTATCTACTGTGGGCAAACCAAATACCCGGACAAGAAAGTCATGCTCTATCCCTTTACCGCAGAGAAATCCTTCATGCTGGAAATAGGGGACAAATACATCAGAATCTGGGACGGAGACGAATATACGGGAATTGAGATGACCACGCCCTTTACTGAAAGTGAGCTCAAGAACCTGAGATTCTGCCAGTCCGCCGACGTCCTATACATCACAAGCGGCACCCACCCCGTATACGAACTGGACCACTACTCAGACACCGACTGGCGAATCAAACCATTTGAAATCTCCTCCCAGTACTTTGACGAATCCCTTTCCTCATCCCTCCCGCAGGTGGCCGACGAGCAATGGAACGCTGCCGGAACCTTCACCTACACCGCTCCGGAAAGCGGAAACTACGTCGTATCCGTGGCCGGCGGAGGCGGCGGGGGAGGCGGAGGAAACCCATACACATACTACTCGTGGCGTGGCGGACAGAATGGTAGTACTTGGGAAATGTCAGAAACCCTCACCGGCGGGAAGGGAGGCAGCGGACAGGTGACTACATCAACTGTCTACCTCACCAAAGGCACCACCTATACAGGCACAATCGGCTCCGGTGGAACAGCAGGTGCGAAAAAATCCAAAGGGACAAACGGAGGAACCACCACTGCCTTTGGATTGACCGCCATAGGCGGAGAAGGGGGCGGCTTGACGTACGGGGTATCAGTGGATACGGGAAGAGGAACAACAAGGATTAAAACCGTAAGAACAGTTAACGGAACATCCTATGGCTCCGGAGGCGCTGGAGGAGCGGGAGGAGCAGACGGCTCCCCCGGATGGGTGACCATCAGATTCGAAGGCAGCCGTACCCTGACGCCTTCAGACACCCACGGAGAAATCACATTAACCGCAAACGGGAAATTTTTTACCAAGGCCATGAAAGGCGCCTGGATAAAACTCTCCCAGGATATGCCGGCCCAGACCGTTTCATTGGACGGAGCCGGAACAACCGCGCCCGTGAAAGTAGGAACCGGATGGAAAATAATCACCCACGGCACATGGACGGGATCCGTGAAAATCCAGAAATCCACCGACTACGGTCCGTGGAAGGATTTCCGCGAATACAAATCGAAAGACGACTCCAACGTATCCGAATCCGGAACCGTTACAGAAGCAGGAATCCGCATGAGGCTCGTAGACACAGCAGGGCGGGCGGACCTCACATCCCTTGCCTATACGAATGAAGGCTTAGTTCAGATCACGGAAGTCCTTTCAGAGACCCAGGCCAAGTGCATCGTAAAGAAAGAACTGGGGTCCACCGACACAGTTTCTGCCTTCACACTAGGCAGCTGGAACGAAGAATTCGGATATCCAAGGTGCGTGTGCTTCTTCCAGGACCGGCTTTGCTTTGCCGCTACCAAGCGCCAGCCATTTATGGTCTGGATGAGCCGCACCGGCGACTATCCGAACTTCGGAGTGGAGAAAGTCTCCGGAACCGTCACCGACGACAGCGCCGTGGCCCTCTCCTTCGTCTCCCGCTCCCAGCAGTCCATTAAACACTTACTTGCCGGGAAAGACCTCATCGTATTAACCGACGGCAACGAATGGACCGTATCCGGATCCGAAACCGTGAAACCCAGTAAGGCTACGCCCCAGGTGCAGACCTCTCGGGGAACCACGGACATTATTCCCGTCATGATTGGAAACAGGATCATCTTCGTACAGCGCAGAGCCGAAACCGTCCGCGACATGGGATACTCATTCGAATCAGACGCCTACAGCGGAATGGACCTCACCCTACTGGCCAAGAGCCTCACGAGAGGAAAGAAGATCACATCCGCCGCCTACATGCAGGACCCTGACTCCCGCCTCTACTTCGTAGAAAATGACGGAACCGTGAGCTGCCTCGCCTACGTGCAGGACCAAAAGGTATATGCCTGGAGTCACCTTGCAACCGACGGTCAGTTTGAAAGCGTCTGCAACATCGTAGCTGATGAAGATTCCATCTATGCTGCCGTCCGGCGAACCATAAACGGGAAGACCGTCACATACATTGAGCGCTTCTCCAATAACGTCTACACAGATAACCCCATGGACTACACCATGCTGGATGCTGCAGCCATCATCACATCGGAAGAAGACATGGACGGCGGGCAGGTCCCCCACCTCGCGGGGAAGGAAGCCATGGTACTCTCCGAAGGGAAATACTATACCGTCACCATTGACGAAGACGGCTCCTTCGATATCCCTAACCCATCAAAGAAAATGATTGTAGGCCTGCCATACGAAATGCGCCTGGAAGTCCCAAACATCGAGACCCAGACACAGCAGGGCACACTTCAGGGAAGGAACAAGAAAATAGCAGCCGTCATCCTCCGCCTGGTGAACTCTCTGGGCGGATACGTGGGGAACAACAAAACCCTTACCGACCAGATCAAATACGACGAACTCCAGAAACAGAAAATCACACTCTACTCCGGGGATAAGGAAATCACCATGCCAAATGCCCCCGGCTTCGGGACAGAGGGACGGGTGCTCATCACCTCGAAAGACCCGTACCCCTTCAACCTCGTAGCCTTGATAAGGGAGATGGTATTGAGTGGATAAGGAATACTACGGAATAAAAATCATCAAATTTGAATCCCAGCGCCCCAGGGCGGCCCTCGGAGACGACCCGGCGTTAAACTATATAGCTGCCCATATGAGAAGCGCGGATAAGGCCGAAATGGAAGCCCAGGGCCTTGATCCAAAAGAAGAACTCATAAGCAGCGTGGGGACCTCCCTGGAATGTTACCTGGCCCAGACAGATAAAGGCGTACCGGTATGTTTCTTCGGCATCGCCCTAACCGCCATCGGATTTTCAATCTGGATGCTGGCCGGCGTTGACGTGAAAGGCTGCCATAAGGCCCTGGTGAAATGTGGCATGGACTACATCAGGGAAAAAATTCAGGACCTGGGCGAAGTCTATAACTTCATCCACGTCAGGAATACAAGGGCCCTCCGCTTCATCAGACACGCGGGGGCAGAGTTCGGACCGGAAGTCACCCTGGAAAACGGGGAAACATTTACCAAATTTGTTATCAGAAAGAAGGAATAGCAATGTGCAGTTTAAGCGCAGCCGTGATCGGCCTCACCGCCGCCCAGGGACTCTCCCAAATGCAGTCGACCCGCCAGCAGGCCAAAGCCCAGGCGAGCTACTACTCCGCCCAGGCCGACGCGGCCAGGCAAAACGCAAGGATTGCCGACGTGCAGCGCGGGCAGATCGCCGACCAGTACCTCCAGCGCCAGCAGCAGCTAGACGCAAGACGCCGCTTGACCCTCGCTTCCAACCGCGCCGAAGCGGGAGCCAGCGGACTTACTGACACCGGATCCGTGGCCGACATGGCTTCCTCCATTAATGATGAATGGCGGAACCAGTCCATGAACCTCCTTGCCAACCAGCGCAACGACACCAAGAGCGCCTACATTAACCAGGTCAACTATGAGAACCAGGCCAATGCCGCCGACGCCTCCGCCTACAATGCCAAAGCCCAGGGAAGGAGCGCTATGTTAGGAACCCTTCTCTCTACCGCATTAAGTGTGTACGGCAGCGCCCGCGCCCTCCGGAGTGCAGGAACCGGAAATACCACCCAGGGCCTCCACCACGTTTCCTCCCGTCTGAAAGTCCCGGAAACCTTGGAAGACCAGGTTTTCGGAATGAATGGAAAATCCTACAGATCCAAGCCATTAACTTACGGAGCGAAAGATGACCCCTACGGGTGGCTCAGGAGGTAAACCATGAAACTATCTCAGTACCAGGCAGACGTAAACAGGAATACCCTCCACGGGAAAGTAGCCAACCCCGTCACCCTGGAAAGCGTAGGGGGAGACGTCACCGGATCCCGCACCCTGGGCACCGCCCTGGGGCAAGGGGCCGCCTTCCTGCAACAGCAGTGGCTGAAAGACCAGAATGATAAAGTGTTTGACGCTGTAAACGAGTGGAACGTGGCAAACGATTCAACCCTGAACGACGAAAAGAACGGGCTCTTCTACACCATGCAGGGCAAAAAAGCTGAGGGAATGGAAGATGCCTGGACAAGTGAAGAGTCGAAATTCAGACAGCAGATTTTAGAGAAATACAACCTGAACACAGCTTATGCCAGAGAAGCATTTAACAGGCAGATAGAACCGGTCATCAGATCGACAAAGAACATCATCGATAAGCATCAGCGGGAACAAATGGAATCCTACACCGCAAACCAGAACACTCTGGATATTCAAAACACATCGAATATTATTTCTGCAGATCCGGAAAATGCTGCCGGGAATATAGCTGCATTGAGAGAGAGAATTCAGTCAAGATGTGCCGGACTCGGAATGAGCCCGGAAGCTACAGAAGTTAGTTGGAATAAAACATTGAATACCATGGAATCTGACACATTGTCTGCTATAGGGAAGGACGACTATGAAAGGGGACTGGATCTCTGCAATACCTTTGACGCCTATGGAGCAGATAAGAACGTAACAAAAAAGTACAGGGAAGTTTTCTCCGGAATGAAAATCCAAAAGACAAGCGCCGATTTATTCGATTCGTGGAGTGCTAATCACCCGGAAGAAAAGTATAAAACCCCTCAGGAACAGCTTGAAGATTTCAGAAAAGAAAATCCATTTGTACCGGTGGGAGACAATTCCGCCCTGGGGAGAATAGGGGATACCATTGCCAAAGAACTAGGATGGGATCCATCCCTTGGATATGCAGTAGCCGACTTTGAATCCGGCGGCGGAGATGCCGCCCCAGGGAATAACTATTTTGGCCACAAATGGGACGGAGAAGGAGATTACCAGGAACTCAACACCAGAGAAGTAGATGATAACGGGAATGAATATTATACCAAAGCTAAATTTAAGGTATACAATTCTCCGGAAGAATCCGCCATGGATTATGTGAAATGGATAAAAGATCACTGCACTCCAGAAGAAATAGCCAGTGTAAAAACCGCCGACGATGTTGCACACATCATGAAAGCGCATGGTTATTACACTGATTCAGAAGAAAAGTACGCTGCCGGTTTAAGATCCAGACAGCAGAATTATGGAGGAGGCCTTTCAGAAGAGCAAAAGCAGGCCCAGCAGGAAGAAGCTGATAATGCCATCCTTGCAAAAATTCAGAAGAATAATATCGAAATGGCGCAGAGAAACAAAGCTAAATTGGAAACCATGACGAAGAACATCACGGACATGAGAGTGAATGGAGCCTCTGCTTATGAAATCCAGAGTTATGTTGAATCTGCCGGAGCCACCGATGAAGAACTTTCACACGACGGGGCATATCAAAATTTAAGGAATTCCGTCGTTCCTGCAAAAGAAAGAATCGTGGGAGGGAGTGCTGTAGGAGGAACCCGCAGGGCAAGCAATGACACCGTGGATATGATTATTGCCAACATCCAGAACGGAGACATTCGAAATCAAAGGGAACTCGATAAGGTAATTTTAAATACAGTTGGTGCATTAAGACAGGACCAATACAATAAGTGCGTAAAAGCACTGCAGGACACATTGAACGGAAAAGACATAGAAATCAACGTAGATAAATCCACAGTCGAAACGAACATGGGGAAATCTATTAGCGACTCTGACTGGAAGGTGGCCAAACTCCTTACCAGAAGGAAAGCGGTACAGTGGTCTGCTGACCATGACAATATGACACCGGATCAGGACACCCTGACGGATATTTTGGAAGACACGATCACCAAAAGAGATGGGATAGGAACATCAGAATACAGTCAAGTTGATCTCTATAATGCAAACATGCTGCAGGTAGAAGACGATCCGGAAGACCCGACAAATTACCAGATAGTCCATTTCAAGGACGGACACAGCTACCGAGTATATCGAGGATATGTTGACAGACTGCTGCAGTCGGATAACCACGTCACAGAATCAGACATTAAATTCATTCAAGAAGGGGGAATGATGTAATGGACTTCGAATCCGATGAAGATCGTCTCAATCGAATCACCAACGAAATCAACAGCGGACGGTACAGGATGAAACGAGCAGAAGTTGTTACTGTTCCGCAGCAGTACTCCCCACAGGGGAAATCATATCCTCTTGATGGGAATGCTCACATTGTTAGAGAAATAGACTCAGAAGGAAATATTACCAACTTTGACCGATCCGGGAAGCCGGTAGAACCGACATTTGGAGAAAGACTGTCTAAAATCTGGAATACAGTAAAATCCTATGCTGAAGAAAATCCGGAAATTGAATTTCCGGCGCAGACTCTGGCGGAAGCTATCGGAAATACAGCATTCAATGCAGGAGAAAGTATTGCATCTTCAGTACGGGAAATGCCGCTTTATAGAAGCGTTTTTCTTACGGATGAAGAAAGACTGGCTGACGCTGAGAAAATCGGGAATGCTATTGGAATCAATCCGCAGATTTTAGCAGACAACCAGGGAATCTATGAAAATGCCAAGAAGCTGTACGATAAACAGCAGGCCATGGAGATCACCGGCGGAGAGCTTTTTTCTATACCGAAAGTTCAGGAACTGTACCCGGAAGTGAATCTGTCAGATCCCGTACAGGCTGCTCTTGCTTTGAAAAATGCCAGAGAAGTAGTGGAAAGCCGGGAGGCGGTACAAAGTGCGTCTATCGCAGAGGGAATAAAGAATGAATGGAATTCTATCAAGAATTCCTGGAATAAGGGATATGAAGCCGGAGAAGCCGGATCCGAAATTGCTACCATCTGGGGGCAGGAAGACCGGGGAGAAATAAGCCTGGAAGAAGCCGTAAAGAAAATAAATGAATTGGAAAAGAGGGCAAAACTTCCGGAGAACCGAGGACCGGCAGAGACAATTTTGTCTGAGACAGCAATGCAGGTCGCAAGAAATTCAAATAGCTTTCCACAGGCCCTGGGAGAAGGAGTGACTTATGCTGCCTCATCTGCAGAAAACATACTAGGAATCCCTAAAGGGACCATACTGAAATGGATGAACAAAAACATGGCACTTCCCAGCTTTGCAAAGTATCTGGGAAACAATGTGATGAATAATCCCGCCGTTGCCCTGGCTATCAATGCCAGATTTTCACCGTCTATTTTCATCGGAGCATTCAGAGACAGTTATTATGACAACTATCAAAGGATGCGCCTCGCCAAAGATGCTTTCGGAAGATATAAGTACACAAAAGATGAAGCAAGAAAGCTGGCAGCGGGAGAAGCCAGTATCCAGGCCGCTATTGAACAGAAGGGTGTAGAAATTGCTTTCGGCCCGGTATTTAAAATTCTAGGGAAAGGACCCGCTAAAGCACTGATAAGTAATGCGGGAGCTGTGAAAGCACTTCTGGGAGCTGGAAAGCAGGCTGCAGCTCGCACAGCCTTTAAACAGGCAGGCTTACAGTTTGCAAAGGGCGCCGCTGCAGAAATCGGAGAAGAAGGAGCCCAGGATCTGGTTTCTTCCATTGTTGAAAACACACTGGGGCATGAAGACGCATCCTTTTCCGGAATCATTAAATCTGCCGGAGATGCTATGTTACAGGCCGTTCCCTCCGTTATCGGTATGATGGTCCCAGGGGCTGTCGTTCATGGAGCCGGAACCTACAGAGGGATGAAGACTATTTCTACACAGGAATTAAAGACCGCCCAAGAAGAGATCAAAAGGCAGAATGAATCATCCCTGCTGAGCAGGCTTATAGAAATGAAAAATTCTTCCAAACTTTACCAAAAATCCCCGGAATCTTATAGGACTACTCTGCAGAATCAAATGGATAAAACAGACATGGGAACAATCTATATTGATGCCCAGGCCGCAGCCGAAAATCCAGAAACGCATATGGCATTGAATCAGCTTGTAGAAAGTGGGACTATCACAGAAAAAGATCTGAACGACTCCATTAAAACCGGAAGAGCAATAGAAATCAAATCCGGAAAGTACATGCAAACTGCCACCCCCGAAACCCATGAAGCCCTCTCCGACTACACCACCATGGATAAAGGCGAAAGGACCATGCATGCCATCAAAGAAGAACGGCAGAGAAACCAGGACCTGGTGGACCTTGTGAGAAGCTCCCAGAAAGAAAGGGAAGTCAAAGCCGGGAAGGCGATTCTGGATAAATATTTTTCCGATACAACCACTGAAGAGAAGAAAGAAGACCGGGACACCATGGCCGAACTCCTCTCCGGCGGCCTCTCTGACATCAAAACCAACGTAAAAAATGCCCTGGACGCCGCCCTCAAAGACTGGGGAGACCTCACAGGGGTAAAGGAAATCCGGGACTATATGGAAGGCCGCAAGGACCTTTATGATAAAAACGCCAATGAAAAAGGCGTGGACATGGTTTCCGTTGACCGAGACACCATGATCCGAATTTCCAAGAACCCGGGATGGTACCAGGACTTCTACAAATCCTACGGCCGCGCACCGAACGCCAGGGAACTCTACGACATCGCCCACAAGAAGATGGAAGACGAAGTCTACTACAATCTGGATAAGAACGACGCCGAAGGTATGGCCGAGAAAGAAACCATGGAAGCTGCCAAGAGAAGAGTCGAATCCCTTGAACGGGTAAAAGACATTGTGGATAAATTCGAAGACGGGGACATCGTAGCCCAGTCCCTTCTGGAACCGGAAACTTACGAGCAGGTGTACAAGCCCACTGTAGAAACACTCTCCCAGGGGAATGCTGCCGTCAAAAAATCCGCCCGTGACTCCGCCCTTATCATTTCCAAAATGGCCGAGAACTTCCACAAGAATTATGAAGTGCCGCTGAAAATGGCAGCCGTAAAGATTGAGGAAAGAAATGGTCGTATGGATACAGAAACCGAACTGAGCCAAAAACAATTCATGACCACCAGAGAACTGGAATGGATGAGAAACCGCATGGAAACAGTTAGAGGGCTAAGCAATGATCCGGCAGAACTCGACCGCTTTATAAAAAGCAATCCCATTATGGTAGAAGAAATAAAGGTTGCTCCGGACTCGAAAACGAAACCATCGGCTGAAGTAATAAATAGATTTAAAGGGAAATATCCCAATGGGATGGTAGTAAAAACCAAAATAGGAAATGTTGCCATAACTGCTCGTGGGATAAAAAACTCATTATCTCACGGAATGAGCAAAGTAAAGCTCGCGGCAACAGAATCAATCCCTGAAGGAATGAAGATTGCCTCCTATGTTGGAAGTCTAAAAGACTTTAACGGGAAACCGATAATCAACCACTTTTTTGCTTATAAAATAAATTTCAATGGAGAAGATTATGTAACAATTTGCAGAGTAAAGGAAAATATAGATACAAATAAATTCTATGTTCATGAAGCATACCCACTAATGGACATGCAAAAAGCAGAGCAGTCCGTATCACGTGACCTGGCTAAAAGCCTTCGCCGATCGTGGGGCCCTGCTCTGCTTTACACCTCTATTATAAGGCATTTTTTGAGCGGACGCAATATCGAAGAAAATAGTAAATTCCATCAAATGGCTGGAGAACGAGCAAATACTGCCATGATAAGCCGCCTGCAGAAGGCCGAGTCGATGGAGAAAGAGGACGCTTCTCCTGAGGAAATCTGGAAGGAAACCGGATGGATGAGGGGGCCGGACCATAAGTGGAGATTTGAAATTCCGGACAATCTGAATAAAATCGATTTCCCGAAAGATGGGAAATCCCATGCTCTGGGAGAAATCTATGATAACCCAGTTCTCTATGAAGCCTACCCGGAACTGGCGCAGAAAACAGTGAGGATGGAAGATACAAAATCCGGGAAAGACAAAAGAACACGCGGCGCGTATGGGTATGTGGCCGAAGACGGATCCATTGTTATTGACAGCTCCATTCCGGCGGACGAGGCAAAAACTGCCCTGGTCCATGAAATCCAGCATTCCATCCAGGCCATCGAAGGATTCTCCCGCGGCGGCAATAAAGAAATGGCAAAGAAATATATTTCTGATACCATCGACCGCCTCTCCATGGATTTGATGGATATGGAGTTCAAAGATCCAAAGGCCAAAGAATACATGGACCTGGCCGAAGAAATAGCGGATAGCTTTGATGAAAACGACATCATGGGCTCCCTGAGCAAGATAAAAGAGCTCAAAGAAAGAAGAAAGAAGCTGCTGGAGTCCTTACCGGAAGGCGGAAGGAAAGAACTCTCCACCATCGAAAGGGACATCAACCTTCTGGAAGACGCTATGAAGCAGGACGACTACGCTGCCTATAGAAGACTGGGCGGAGAAGCAGAGGCCTTCATGGCAGAAGACCGCGCCAGAAATCCTTCTAAATCCATGCCGGACTACAACACTCCATATGGACCGGCAGTGATTAATTACGCCGGAGAATCCCTTCCCTTCAGAACGGCAGAACCGGATCTTGTAGCTCTGCACAACCTTACTGTAGAAAACCTCAAAAAGGCTATTGATCTAGGCGGGCTTGCAGTGCCGTCCGTTGCTATCACAAAGAAGCAGACGCCCTACAATTTCGGGTCCAGCGATGGGGTAACCCTTATCATGGACAAAAATGTGGTAGATCCTACTAAAACTCCGGTGTTTTCTAGAGACGCCTGGACAAAAGTTTTCCCGTCCATAGTAAGAACCGGAGACAGAAAGAAAATAACGAAATTCATAGAAGACACCATCCTGCCAACGCAGAAAGAGATCCCACGTGAAGTGGTAGACTACGGGAACCTTTACACACCAAGCTATCCTGCCAACCATAGCGAAAAGAACGGAGAACTTCAGGAGGACGTAGAATCTTTCCTTCGCTCCGACGGTGCGAAGTATCTTTATCTGAAATCCATCGGGAAAGCTCCGAAGCTGAAGATGAAAAAGCGGGGAATCTCGGAAGAACTCTCAAAAGAGCCGAAACTTGTTAAGACTCTGGAGAGTCTGGAAAAAGAATACGGAAGCCTGGACAAGCTGGACGACAAGGGAAAAGAAATACTCAATGAAGTTCTTAAAGAACCTTACGTAGAGAAGCTCAAAGCCAAGGGAGTCCATTTTCGCCGGCTTATTGAATCGGCGCTAAAAAGGATAGAAAGCGGAGACCGGGCCAGGGAAGTAATCTATGAATTCAAGAAACGCAACGACTTAATCCCTGACAAAGACTCCTTCATTTCCGACCTGGATAAAAAAGCCAAGGGGAAATCCTTCGAGGATTGGAAGGAATCCTTCCGAAACGAAATGTTAGGGAAATCTGTTATCCGTGACACCGGGAAACCGGCTAACCTGGAGAACATTACCGCCGCCATGATAGGCGGGCTGAAGAACGCCCAGAAGAACATGTTTGGAGGTTATGGAGTCGGAAATATCATTGCCGCCAGCGGGAAGAAACTCAAGTCTCTTGACGAATTTCACAAAGCGGAAAAGAAGCTCAATCCGGAAACAGATATCGAAGACGGTATGAGCAAATCCGAAGAATTCAAGAAGTTAAAGGATGACGTAGAGTCATTTGTAGGCATGGTCACCACGTCATACAGGTGGAAAGAGACCGACCCCTATGACACCATCGGGGAAGCCTACGGCGTTTTAGTTGATTACGTCAAAGGAAAGAAATTCAGTTCCGCTCTGTCGAAGCACGACTTCACAGAAACACCGGGAGCAGAAGAGCTGGCAAAACGGATTAAAGACCAGGTGGAGTCCATGCCGGCCAAATACTTTGAAGCCAAACCGCAGAGGGCTGTCTACTTCAACGAAGTAAAGGGGGCTGTTCTTCCGAAAAATACCCCGAAAGAAATCAAAGACTACCTGAGAACACAGGGAGTGAAAATCCGGCTCTACGACCCGAAAGTAGAAGGTCAGAGAGAAGAAGTCACGAATAAGCTGCAGAACCAGGTGAACCAGTATTTCCAGGGCGAAAAATATTTAGGAGCCTATGACAGGGACACGAATGCCATAGAAATCTTTGACGGAGCCAACCAGTCCACCGTCATTCACGAAGGCGCCCACATGTATCTTTCCATGCTAGAAGAATATGCAAGCCTCTCACCGGCGGAAATGGCCCGGTATTTTGACGGCGACGAATCCAAAGCCGCCGCCTCCCTTCAGAAAATAGCAGCCGACCTGAATACCATCAGGGAATGGGCTGCCTACACAGAAGGTCACCTGAAAGAGTATGAAGGGACGAGCCTTGAGAAAGAATTCAAGAAATACGGGGAAGACATCGAGAACGGAATGGAAGACGCCGAAGAAAGGTTCATGCAGGAACGTTTCGCCAGGGGATTTGAGAAATACCTCATGGAAGGCAGTGCCCCCACCAAAGAACTGAAAGGCGTCTTCAGAAGATTTAAGAGCTGGCTGAAAGACATCTACTCCGCCGCAAAGAATCTGGGGAGCGTCAAGCTCACTCCGGAGATCAAAGACATCTACGATCACATGCTTGCTACCGACAGAGAAGTGGAAGCGTGGGCAGGGCAGAGAAAACTTGACTCCATAGACAAAGCACTGAACGTCAACGCCTCCGAAGCGGAGAACCTGAAGAAGTGGTCCGAAGAAGTCAAAGAGAAGGCCAAAGAAATCGCCCTCTCCTACTACATGAAGACCATGAAATCCGACGCATTGGACAGCTTCAAAAAGTCCATCGACACCCTGGAAGCGAAAAATGAATTCGCCAGGAAGCTCGCTGAAGAGAATCCTTTCTTTAAAATCGAGCAGATCCTTCACTCCGGGCAGCTCCCCACTCAGTCGGATAAAGAAAATTTCCTGAAGATGAACAACTACGACTCCGAGAAAGAATTCAATGAAGCCGTAGAAATGATGGGAGGAACCACCGAAGAGCAGTACAGAAAGCACATCGACTCTGAAATCCAGAATTTCAAAGACGCCATGCTCACTGAAGAAGATGTCAGAGCCATGGCCGAAAATGTACTCGAATCCCCAGAAGGCCTCCAGAAGAGAGCCAACCTGGAAGCTGCCTTATTGGAAAGACGAGTCAACCAGTATATCAACGAAATCACAACCTCCCAGCTGAAGCTCAAGAGGGCCAGTGACAAAGCCAAAGCCGCTGCCGAAATCCGCGAACGCTTAGGACTCGTTACTCCGGAAGACAAAGCAGAAATGGGAAGGCAGACCGAGAGAATCGCCAAGAGCGAAGAGAAAATTTCCAAGTTGGAAGACCAGGTCAAGAAGCTGAAAGACCAGCTGGCCAAAGAAAAAGAAAAGACCCAATCCGAGTCAAAAGAGAAATCCTCCGCCCAGGAAGAAGTGAAGCGGCTGGAAGGGAACCTGCAGGCCAGGGAAAAGGAACTGGAAGAAGAACGACAGAAGAACCAGAAAACCTCCGACACTCTGAAAGACACTGAAGCTAACGTGGCCGACCTTTCCGTCCAGCTCTCCGACATGGTGGAAGGGCTCAAAGAATCCAGAAGAGCTATGAAAACCGACTACAAGCTCATGAAAGACGAAGCCTCCTCCACATTAGGTGAAGAAACTATTTCCCACGCCACATCCTGGAAGTGGTGGGAGAACAAGGCAAGAATCGCCAATGCCCGCGCCATGAAAGCCGCCTCCCAGAATAACTGGGAAGAATCGGCCTACCAGAAGAACGTGGAAGCCCAGTGTTTAGTCATGGCCAGGACCGCCAAAGACAACATAGAAGAAATCAAACGCGACCTGCACGGCGGCGGGAAACTTACCACCCAGCAGTACAACGAAGAAGGCATGGACCGCTACGGAATTCTGGGAATCATCAATCGTATCGGCAGAAAAGAAAAGCCCGTCCTTATGAATGACGACGCCCGGTATTTCGTGCAGCATCTGGCCTGCATGGCCGGCATGGCAAAGGCCGACGGAGAAAGACCTATCGACGAAAATGGTTTATCCAGGGACTTTGACTGGCATGCATTAGGCCTTGAACTCAATCCGGAACTGGGAATTAAAGACGGGAAATATGAGGGGCTGGACGTCATTCCTCCCTGGATGAGATCCCTCTTTGACTCAAAGAGCCCAATGAGATTTGAAGACCTGAAAATGAACGACTACAGAGCCATTGTGAAAGCCATCAAGGCCGTCTACAAAATCGGAAGAAGAGAGTACGAAGGGAACACCCTGGGAACTTCCTTTGAGAAAGCCGCCAATGAGATTCAGGATGAAACCATGGAAAACTGGCAGCATAAGAAAATCACACCCTTCTTCAAAAAAATATCTTCCACAGAACTTACCAGGGCGGGAGAAAAGTTCCATAAACTCGTGAGAGACATTACCTTACCGGAAATCCAGATTGAACGATTAGGCAAAGCCGCCTATAAATACATATACATTCCCATAGATAAGGCAACCGCTAGAAGGAGGCAGATGAAGCAGGACGCCAACAAGCGTTTCCGGGAAATCTTCGACCTCTACTCCAGGAAAGAGTGGACCCGCATGAGAAGCAAAAAGGAATTCGAATACGGGGCAGACCCTTCAGGAGCAAGGTGCCTCTACACCAAAGAGCAGGTATTGTCTATGGCCCTCAATATGGGGACGCAGTCCAACAGGGCACGCCTTATCTACACTGTCGGCGGAACTGAAACTGAAATGCTCAATTTCCTTGACTCCGTCATGGACAAGCGAGATTGGGAATTCGTAACTAAAATTTGGGAGCACGTAGGGGAGTACTGGGGAGAAAGAAATAAAATCCAGAACGACCTGTACGGAACACCCATGGGAAAGGTACCAGGACTCAAGTTCACGCTGAAATCCGGTCAGGTGATTTACGGCCAGTATTACCCAATTAAGTATGACAACGAAACTTCAACTAAGGCCGGCGAATATAAAAATAATGATATCGCCAGTATGGATCTTCAGGGCATATCCGCCTTCTCTTTGGGGATGGGCAGCACCAAAGCCCGAGAAAACGGTTCCGGCGGCCAGAAACTCAGACTCGACCTGGACGTCTACGTTTCCCACATTTCAGAGGCTATTCAGCACGTTTCCATGAGAGAAGCTACCGTGGACGTATTCAAACTCCTTTCCAGAAAAGAAGTCGTCTCTTCTCTCGAAAGGACCATAGGAACCGAGGCCACCAACGAACTGAGACAGTGGGTAAGTGACAACTGGCATTCTTCCATCATCGAGATGAACGAGTGGGAGAAAGGTGTGAACCGCTTAAGGCATAAATTCGTCTTCGCCACCATGGGATATCGCCTGTCCACAGCCCTCCTCAATGTGCTGAACATATTCGGCATGATGGAAAGAATGGGCACCTACAACGCCCTCAAAGCAACATCAGATTTCTATTTCGGCGGCGGGGCCAATAAATTCCGGAACATCAAAGAACAGTACCAGTTCATCATTTCAAAATCTACATTCATGCGAGAACGCGCCGCCACCATGGATAGAGACATGACCATGGGCGACCGCATCCAGGTGGAACAGAATGAATGGGAATTGAGTTCCAAAGTAAGGCACGGGAAATACGGCATAGATACCATCAATTCCGGCGCTTTCAAAATCATCGCACTAACAGATGAAATGTTTTCCCTACCCGAATGGCTGGCTACCTATAAAGGTGCCATTGCCAAAATGCAGGCGGAAAACAAACTCACCGCTGAAGAAATGGACAGAGAAGCCATAAGGCTCGCCGACAAAGCCGTGAGAGAAACCTTCGGCTCCGGCGAAATGAAAGACCAGACATCATTTATGAGAAAAGGCGGGAACCTGGCCGGCCTTACCACATTCTTCAGTTACACCAACCTGGTGACAAACCAGTTCATCCGCGCCGGCTATGCCTTGTACGATTACAACACGGTGAAACCCTTACTGAGGGCCACATTCTTCTGGTGGATCCTGAACTCATTTTTTGAAACCTGCCTGAGGGAAATGTGGGATGATTCCGACGATCCGGATAAATGGAAGAAGAAGCTCTTATACACATTCGCATCCGGCGGGCCATTAGGCGGTATCCCGATTTTGAGGGACATACTCCCGCCCACAGTGAATTTCATCACCAAAGGAGGCAAGGGCCCGCTGCTGGATATTACCCCGGATGTTCCTGCCTTTGACAGCGTGAAATACTTCGGGAAAACTCTTCAGTCTCTTTACAAAGGAGACGCTATTGAAACCGGAAGGAACTTCTCCAAAGGCCTGACGAGAGTCACGTCCTACACGCTGCCGGACACATTAGTAGATGGTTACTGGAACTTTATGAGAATGATTTCTTCCGACAACCTTACACTTACCGACTGGATCTATAAATCCATGTTTGATAAGCCACTCAAAGAAAAGAAATGAAAGGAGGATAGAGGTTCACCAAATAAAAGAAAGGAGGACAAGAAGTGATAAACACCAGCACAAACAAAATAGAGTACAAGGGAGACGGGACGACGACATCCTTCCCGATAACCTTCCCTTTCATAGAGAGAGGAGATATTGCGGTCTACATCGTAGAAGGAAGCGAGACCACCAGGCTCACAAAGGACTACTACGTAGACATGGAAGGAAGTTCTGTCTCCTATCCCGGATACCCACCTGGGGAAGAGCCGCCCGAGTCAGAACAGCCCGCCCCGCTCAAAGCGGGAGCCGAGATTGTGATCATGCGTTCAATCCCAATAACCCAGGAAAGATCCATGGGTAAAATATGGCCATTCAACGAAATTGAAAAAGCTGCCGACAAATTGACAATGATTGTCCAGGACATCTACGAGAAACTGAATCGGTCCGTAAAGCTTCCGGTGGGAACTAGCTTCAAAGGAGACTTCGAACTGCCGAACCCGAAGGCCGGGAATGTCATTGCCTGGAACGATGGTGGAACAAATCTGGTGAATCAGGACGTACTGACACCGGCAAGAAAGCTGGCAGAAGAGTCAAAAGCCTCTGCTGAAGCCGCCGCTGAAAGTAGAAATGCGGCCAAGACAAGCGAAGATAATGTAAAGGCAGCCCAGGAATCATTAGCCAAGGCCATCGAGGATGACAAAAACGAAATCCTTCAATTTTCCATGGAGCTAATGGACCAGAACGAAAGCGACCTGGGGAAGTACGTGAAAAAAGTGGAAGACCTGATGGACGAATCGCTGTTTAACGCCCAGACAGAACTTACATATTACGTGAGCGCCGCCAAAAATTATGCTGAAACAGCTAAAAAAGCAGCAGGCTACGACCCAAATGAGCATTACACAAAAATCGAAGTAGATCAGAAAATCACAGACGCCCTGAAATCCATAGACGTGTATGACGGGAAAGCATTCTAGGAGGAGCCATGATAAGGATCATAAACAATTCTATCTACATGACCAGAGGCGATTCAGCTTCCATCCACCTGGACATAACCGATATGGACGAAAAAACGTACACGCCTAGAGAAGATGACATCATAATATTCACGATGAAAAAAAGCCCGGCAGAAAACGCGACGATCTTCCAGAAGAAGGTTGAAGGAGGAATAATCAAAATCAATCCGGAAGATACCAAAAAGCTGGATTACGGAAGATATGTCTACGACGTACAGCTGAAGAAAGCAGACGGAGCTACAGAGACGATTATTTCACCGCACATTTTCAAAATTCAGAAAGAGGTGACATTCTAGTGCTAAGAGGAAAACTTTCAATTACCGGGCGGTTGAGAGGGAGGCTGTGGGTTCCACCTGTGGTAGAAGCCTTGACCATGCAGGAGAAGACAGTTACCCCTGGGGCCTATGACCAGGAGATCATTCCGGATGGACCAAATGCCTGCCTAACAAAAGTCATCGTACAAAAGATCCCGTCCAACTGGGGAAGGATCACGTGGGACGGAGAAAAGCTAATAGTAGAATAAGGAGGAACAATGAGTAAAAGTGTAAAAATCAATGGAACTACATATGAAGCTGTCCCCAAAGTCACTATTCCAAACTCAACTGGAACCGGAACGTCAGACTTCTATGACACGTCGGAAGCCACCGCATCCGCAGCGGACATCCTTACAGGGAAGACTGCATTTCTGGGGAATGGGGGGGCGACCGGGTCCATGCCTAATAATGGGGCCGTTTCCCAAACGATTTCTACCAAGGATGGGAAATACACCATTCCAGCCGGGTATCACAACGGGAGCGGCACAGTATCCATCTCTGCAGCAGAACAGGGGAAAATTATTTCCGGAAATATCAAATCTGGAGTCACAATTTTAGGCGTCGCCGGGTCATCAAGCGTAGTCGATACCAAGGATGCCACCGCCGCAGCGGGGACCATCGTAAGAGGAAAGACAGCCTACATCAATGGGGCAAAAGTCACCGGAAGCCTTACTTTGATTTCCGTAACCCAGGACGCCACCACAAAGGCGCTCACCATTTCCTGATGAAACAGACAGTCAAACTGGCCGGAGCGTCATTTCAGGGAGTGGAAAATATCATCATCCCTCTCGCGGCGGGCGGGACGACTACTTATACCAACATCTCTGATACTACCGCAACGGCCGCCGATGTGAAGTCGGGAAAGACATTCTACACATCACAAGGCAAACTTGCTACCGGAACAAGTGCAGAAGCAAGCTATACCGATTTCGACAACGTCTCATTCTAGGAGGAGGAAATGAAAGGATTAGTAACAGATACTATATTGACCGGGATCGGCGACGCAATTAGAGCCAAAACAGGAAAGACGGATAAAATCAAAGTCTCATCCATGGCGTCAGAAATTCTGTCAATCAGCACAACTCCAAAATATCTGCTAAAGCAGCCCGGCGGTTCCATACGCCTGGTGAATAAATTTGTCCGCACATCAAGCGGATTGACTATTGAATAGGAGGAAATATGGCTTACAAAGACGTAATCAAAGTATTAGACACCGACGGGAAGACATACGTCGACTTCCACCCGGAAACAGAAACCGACCAGATTGTGGATTTCAAAGAAAAAACCAAAGCCCTGGCAAAAGAAGCCCTGGGAGAAAACGGATGGGCTATCCTGCCAAAAATCGTGGCCACGACTTTGACAGGAAGCACCGTCACAGCCAAAAGTGGGACTACTACAGTCAATGCCACCGAAGACGGAACAACGGGAAAATTCACCATGGAAATCCCTTCCCTGGGGACATGGACGGTCACTGCCACAAAATCCGGAGTGTTCACCAGAAGTGTCACTGTGGACGTTTCCGAAATCAAAGAATACAAAATAGAAATCTCCCATGGCCTGAGATACGGATTTAGAATCAAGAAGGACGAATCCGACCCCTACGGAAGAGTGGAATACCTCTACGATGCAGTAGGGATGACGCCGGCAAAGATGGACTTTAATAACGGCAAATTCAACTACGGCTCCTGGGGAGACAAATGGTTCGTAACGAAAAACAAGCCATGCATGCTGAAGAGTAACGGAAAGGTGGATTACTATCTCAATCCGAACAACTACGCCTACAAAGAAGACGGAACATCTTCAGACGTGGCCAACACTGCTTACGACGGAAACGCTATGGCCCAGATTCCACTTTGCTACGTTTACCGCTACGAAAAAGACGGATACGAATATGAAATCGTAAGCGACATCAAATACGACGAAAACTACAAAGCCTACGCCCACACCAGGGCAGACGGCTCTATTGCGGATTTCTTCTACTATTCAATGTTCGGAGGTTCTGGCGGATCCACCAAAATGCGTTCTCTCTCCGGGCAGACGCTCGCCTCTTCACTTACCGCTGAGCAGGAAATCAATGCATGCAAAGCCAATGGCACAAACTGGTACATCCACACGTGGTCACAGAGAAGCCTTATCAGGACTCTCCTCATCCTCATGGCTAAAACAACAGACCTGCAGAGCGCGTTCGGAATCGGTAACTGCAGAAATGGCTCCAGCGGATCTGTGCTCCAGTCTGGAACTCTCAAGGATAAAGGACAGTTCTTCGGGTATAACAACTCCAGCTCCAATCAGGTCAAAGTATTCCATATTGAAAAATTCTGGGGAGACCAATGGGACAGGACGGCAGGGCTGATTTACAACAACGGAAATATTCATGTAAAAATGACACCAGAAGGAGACGGATATAGAATCAACGACATCGTGGGATATACGAATACAGGAATTTCCTTAACCGGTTCTTCCGGCGGATATATCTCTAAGTGCACCTGCACGGAGTTTGGAATTATCCCGACAGAAGTGAGTGGTTCAAGCTCCACATACTACGCAGACGGAAGCTGGTTTAATGGGAGTGGTCTGCGGTTCCTCTTTTCCGGTGCCAGCGCGCTTAACGCCTCCGGCATCGGCGGACCGTTTGCGTTTAATGTGGACAATGCGCCGTCCTTCGCGTCCTGGAACTACGGCTGCGGCCTTTCTTGCGAACAACCTGCGAGCGCGTAAGCGATCGCCGAGGGGGTATGGGGGACACTTCCCCCATAAGGGTCATGCGGAGCGAAGTGGTCTGCGGTTCCTCATTTCCGGTGCCAGCGCGAATAACGCCTCCGGCATCGGCGGACCGTTTGCGTTTAATGTGAACAATGCGCCGTCCAACGCGAACTGGAACTACGGCTGCGGCCTATCTTATCCAAATATCCAATGCTCTTCATGATCCTCAGCCCTTGCTGAAAATTATCCGATATAGGGCCGGGATAGTAGAAACCGAAATCCCGGCAGGAGATAAGAAAAAATGAAAACCTATGACAATTTACTAGAGCCATCGCTCACGCCGGAAGCCGTGAAAGAGTGCATGCTCGATGCGGCAAAAGGAAAGCTAAGAAGAAAAGAAGTACTAAAGGCATTCAAAAATTTCGACAGGACTTACGAGATAATCGTCAAGTGCGCTGCGGATCCGGACTATTTTCCAAAAGAAGATAACAGACACACTATCTGCGACGGGACAGACAGAAAGAGGAGGACGATCGAGAAACCTCTCTTCTGCCCGGAGCAGATCCTGCACCACGTCCTCATGAGGCCGTTCAAGGAGATTCTCATGAACGGGCTCTACGAACAAGTCTATGGGTGCCTGCCGGCAACAGTAGAAAAGGGACCTAACGGAAATTCCTATATTAGGAAATACGGACCGCACGCCGCCGCGAAAAGGCTAAGGAAATGGGCAGTTGGGAAGAAAACTTATGCAGCGGAGCTGGACGTCCATCATGCCTATGATTCGGTAGACATAAACATTCTGGAAGAAAAGCTGAGAGAAAGCATAAAAGATGACAAGTGGCTGAGGCTGATGGATAAATTTCTCAGAGGCCCGAACGGGAAAACAAAAGGACTGGTGCTCGGCCACTACACATCGCCATGGCTGTTCAATTTCTACCTGAAAGAATTCGACCACTATGCGGCGGGGCTGGACGGTGTGAAATACTTGAGGTTCGCTGATAACATTTTTCTCATAGGCCCAAACAAGAGAAAGGTTCATAAGGCCGTTACATCCATCAAAGGTTACCTTCAGCGCAACCTCATGCTGGATATCAACCGTTCGGAGCAGGTTTTTCGATTCGAGTACAAAGACAGAAATGGGAAAATCAGGGGACGCGCCATCAATGCCCTGGGCATGGTTATACATCACGACCGGGTAACATTGAGAAAGAGAATTCTCAAAGCCATTCGGAGGAAAGCCGGACGGATTGCGAAGAAAGAAAAAATAACATGGCACGACGCAGCCTCCATGCTTTCACGCTTGTCATGGTTTAACGTAACAAATACCAGAAGTTATTACCTGAGCCATATCAAGCCCCAGATTGATACAAGAAGCCTAAAGAGAAAAGTCAGGAACCATAGCAGGCTCATGCAGCCTATTTACAAAGAAAGAAGGAAGATCATAAATGACGGACTGGAAAAAAGTGCAAGGCTCGCAGGCAAATAAGCCGGAAGAATTCGATACCTCATCTTCAGAGAAAATCGTCTACCAGCGGCGGAACATCACGCAGATTGAATTAGAAAACTCGGATGGTTCGAAAACCAAGCTTTGGGATTACGAAGAAAGAGAACTCACTTGGAAAGAATTTGAAAGAATTCGTTTAGAAGAAATGGCCGCTCAGGTGAAGCAGGGAAGAGCGGATATTGATTTCATTTCCGCCATGACCGGAACTGATCTGTAAGGAGGGCACTATGGAGCACAGCAAGAATTACCTCAAAGTGAAGAACTATTACGAAGAAGGACTTTGGAGCAAAGCCAGAGTATATGCCGTGGTCGGCAGGTGGATTACCAAATCCGAGTACAAAGAAATCACCGGTGAAGACTATGCATAATTTTTCCACAGAAGAAGCTCTTGGGGAACTTATGGAAATAATAGATTTGCAGTCAGATTTGATAAAGAAGCTCATGAACGCTCTGGGGCAGTTCGAGGAATTCGAAAAAGAGCTCAGAAGAATCAACCGTTTAAAAGAAAAACTGGAGGGGTAGTATGGAGCCGAATCAGTTTGCAGAAGCTATCAATAGGGCAGCGTGCCGCCTGGGAGACTTCTGGGAAGTCAAAGTCGTGGCGGGTGGGGTGTTGGCCGCTGCACAGTTTCACTTTCAGCTTATGTCTCTCTTCGCGGCGCTCATAGTCATAGACTTGGCCACAAAATGGATAGAGCTGGCACATAATACCATCAAGACAGATGATTATACCCCGGGGATCCTGGAAAGCATCAAGGCCATTCCTCGGGCCCATAGAAAAGGAGTCATTTCAAGCAAAGCCATGAAGACACAATTTTGCGGAAAGATCATCGTCTACGTCATCGTTGTAGCGGCCGGCAGCATAATGGACTCAATGACTACACAAGTCCATTCATATGGTCTTGTAATGCCGCTTTGCATTTCATATTTAGCGGCGTCCGAATTGCTGAGCATCATAGAAAATTTGGACGACGCCGGAGTGTCGGCAGTACATGACTTGGTGGCAATTATCAAAAGAAAGAGAGGATAAAATGGAACCGGAAGAATTTATCGAATTTATTGGAAACGAAGCAGGAAAAACCTGCGCCGACTATAACCTACCTGCGTCCGTCTGCATCGCTCAGGCAGCATTGGAGTCCGGATGGGGGAAATACGTAATTGGTAACTACAACTATTTTGGCAGAAAGTGGAATGGATGGGGAGACTACGTAGAACTTCCCACAAAGGAATACATCAACGGCCAGTTCGTGACCATCCAGGATAAGTTCCAGTCCTACGACTCTCTTGAAGAAGCAATCAAAGACTGGTGTGCGCTCATGACAGAAGAGCCTGCATACGCCGAAGCACTCGCTGTATGGCATGACACATGGGACATTGAGAAATTCGTAGAAGCCATGGCGCCGGTCTATGCCACCGATCCAGAATACGCGGATAAGATTATGGCCACAATCCACGCTAACGACCTGGAACGGTTCGACGGGTGGAATGATTAAGGAGGAATCACAATGGAAGAATACATCGGAGTTAAAATCATTAAAGCAGAACCGGAAGCAGCCATGAAAGATTATCATCTGCACGCAAAAGGAGAAGACGGGTACAAAGTTGTCTATCCGGACGGCTACGAGTCCTGGAGCCCGAAGAAAGTATTCGAGGAAGCCTACAGAAAACTGAAAGGCAACGAGCTGTTGGCAACTGCAAAACCGATGTTCAGCGCCGACTTCCGCGAACGCTTTAGAGCCGAGTATTATCAGCTGAAGATCCGCAAAGAGAAGCTCGACAGAATGCTGGAAGGATATAAGGCTGGAACTCTCCCATTCCATCCCAAGTGCTCATACGAGCTGCTGAAGAGGCAGTCTGACACTATGGGAGATTACCTGAAAATTCTGGAAGAGAGGGCAAGAATTGAAGACGTGCCTTTGGAGGAATAATGTGGAAACTATTAAGAAGTATCGCTATTGGATTCTTCTTGCTGTCATTATCCTGCTTATATCCAGCTATTTCGTTTGGAGAGGAGACTACGGGACTTCCGACCCAAGAAGAGTGGAATCAGTTCAAGATGGACTGGACAGATCAGCAGAACGACTTGAATCTGCTGCAAACGAAACTCGACGTGCTGAGTCAGAACTCGACGGAGCAGCAGCAGACAGTAATGAAATTGCAGACACAAGTAGACAGCTTGCAGAGCAGACTGACAAGAGCCAGGCAGAACTTGCAGACTGCCAACGAATCCTTAACCGAAGCAAGGAAAGAGCTGCAAGAGACAAGGAACTCTTTAGAAGAATTGAAGAAAGAAATAGAAGCCCTGGAACATCAGATAGTAATAGCTAAACGTCAGCGTGACGTCTGGGCAGGGATCTCTATTATTACCGTGGGAGCGGCAATCTTCCGGAGGTGATCCAATTCAAAAAGCCCCGATTCATTTCGGGGCTTTTTGAGTGGAAATAGAAAGTTTTGAAAATCTCTAATAATTGACCGGAACTGGATAAATCGGCATTTTTCTTGCCACCATTTTTGCCACCATTTTTTCGTCGATTCACAGGATATTCACAAGGGTAAGAGAGGTGCTCATAAGTGCAAGTGTACCGAATAATAGCAGCAATTATCGCATTCATAAGGTATAATAAGGGAAGCCAAGTGATAATAAGTGAATAGGTTCCGATAATTTAATGTTATCGGAACCTATTTTCTTCTAAAGATGGTAT
>ERZ840096.759-NODE-759-length-43036-cov-17.467718_pt1 | contig 43036 bp, 38 predicted proteins | sample MGYA00519878_ERZ840096 | MGnify/ENA primary metagenome ERZ840096 (study PRJEB31850, sample SAMEA3708865) | human gut metagenome | biome: human gut; feature: human-associated habitat; material: faeces | place: China | collected 2014 ...
GTCATTCCGAGACCAGTCCGCAGGCTGGTCGTGGGAATCCGTTCCCTCTTTGCAGGTTTTCTTTTTCGCTCCAGCGGGTGATTTTCTTTTGTAGGGACCGTGCCTCCGACGGCCCTCTTTTCCCAGCAGTAGTTTCTTGTTTGCCTCCGGCGGCATACTTTTTGTCAACAGCGACAAAAAGTATGCAAAAAACGCCGTTTGAAACCGATGGTTTCAAAACTTCCTTTACCTCCAAGCGCTGCATTCGTTATGGGCCAAGGGAATTGACTCAGCAACAGCCCCGCTCCCGCTCCGGCGAAGGGGCGTGTGGGTCTATGGTTGGGAGTAGGGATTCCCACAGCCAGCGCTCACACTCCCCGTCCCCACAGTAGAACAGAAATCTCTTTCAACCACCCAGCGTAGCGGCAGCGTAAGTAGAAAATACGCCAATTCCCTGCTTCGGCGGGATTCAGGATGCAACTCTTGCACACAAAAGAGGAAGTCTTGAAACCTTAGGTTTCAAGTGGCGTTCTTTGGTAACTTTCTTTCGCTATTGAAAGAAAGTTACCCGTCGGAGACAACAAAAAAGAGAAATATCATGGACCGCTGAAAGCTACCTTCACAAATATAGCCCACCATTGCGAAGCCAGCGCTCACACCGCCCGTGGCAATCCGTCCCCCACGGTAGAGCATCAGGCTTCTTCAACTGCCCACGTAGCGGCAGCGTAAGTAGAAATACGCCACTTCCCTGCTTCGGCGGGATTCAGGATGCAGCTCTTGCACACAAAAGAGGAAGTCTTGAAACCTTAGGTTTCAAGTGGCGTTCTTTGGTAACTTTCTTTCGCTATTGAAAGAAAGTTACCCGTCGGAGACAACAAAAAAGAGAAGGATCATGGACCGCTGAAGGCACAAACGGAATCTTCGACAGACTTTTTGCTTGGGAACCCATCTCCGCATAGAACAAGAGACCGGCAGGGATGCCGGTCTCTTGTAAAAAGCCTTTCTTGCCGTGGAACCGGTGCAGCCGGACGACGCAGGCAGAACATATCTCCCGCCTTTACAGATCCTCCTGCGTGGCCACCGCCGTACCGCCCAGCCCGAAGTCCTCCTCCACGCTGCCGCCGTCCCGGCGCAGCATGGTCTCCATCACCCGGATATCGCTGTCCACATCCATGGCGTCGGCGTGGTACAGGGCATCCAGCTGGCGCTCGAAGCCCGCCATGATGCTGTCCATGGTGCGGCGGATCTTCTCCTTTGCCTGGGTAAGGTTCTCGCCGCTGACCCCCGCCTCCTCGAAGTCGGCATAGGAGTCCAGCAGCTTCTCCGTGGTGGTCAGGTAATAGTTCAGGAAGGTGGCTGCCTGATTCTTCTTGGCGGGGTCCTCCTCCACCAGCTTCAGGATCTTCCCGGCGATCTCCTCCAGCCGGTCGATTTTCCGGCTCAGCTCCGGGTCTGCGATACGGTCGTTGGAGCGGCGGATGCTGCGGAGCATCCCGGAGTAGCCCTCCTCCGCCTCCTGCGGCACCTGCGGAGCCTCGCGCTGCCGCTCCTGCCGTTCCTGATCCTCCGCCGCCTCATGGCTGCGGAACAGCATCCCCCGGCCCAGATCCAGATAGGCCTCCTCGCCCCACAGGCCCTTTTCCAGCATGGCCTGCAGATCCCGCTCCGCCCGGCGCTCGGATACCTCCGCCGCACGGGCCAGACTGGCGACCGAGATGCTGCTGCGCTTGCCTGCGATCCGCAGATAGGAGGCGTAGCGCCGGTGACGGCGGGTCATGGAGCCGCTGCCGATCAGCAGTCCGATGCCGCCGGCCAACAGGCCCGTGGGATAGAACAGGCCCTCTAAAAAGTACTTCACATAGTGCAGCTGGAAGCCGTCCTCCAGCCAGAACAGGTTATCCGCCACGCCGTTGAAGAACGCCACGGCGCCCACGATGGTCAGCAGAATACCGGCGATCTTCATCCTCTTGGCGCTCTTGGCGGAATATTGGGGCGTCTGGGTGGCCTTCTGGATGGCGGCACTGGCCTTCCTGGTCGTGGTGGATGCGGTCTTGGCGGCAGCCTTTCGCCGCTTGGGGTCCGACAGCTTGGAAATCAGCATGATCAGGCCCACCGGCCACAGGCCGGTGCAGAAAAAGATACCTGTCATGATCCAGAAGCCCAGATCTATCCCGGAGTTGTCGTTCTTACTGCGGGAGCTGGTGCTGCTTCGGGAGCTGGTGGTCGTGCTGCGGGAGCGTGTGGTAGTCTTGCCGGTGGTGCTTTTGATGGTCGTTGTTTTCCCGGTGGCGCTTTTACCGCTGCTGCTTTCGTCGGCAGTTGTCTTTCCCGTACTGTCGGCCGCAGCCTCACCGGCCGTAGCGGCAGAGGAGCCGCCGGTATGGACCTCGACGTTTTTCTCGCCGCCCTCCTTGGAGTAGCTGTAAGAATAGGTGTAGCTATATTCTCCGGTCTGGCTGTTGTCCTTGTCAGTCATGGGTGTTCTCCTCTCCCCGCTTTCTCAGCTTGCGCTTGTTGCCGTTCTCATCCACCACCCAGGTGTTATCCAGTTCCCGTGCCAGATTCCCCACCACGGTGTCGATATACTCCCGGCGTAGGGCAGCCCGCTCCTGCGTCTCCTCCGGAGTCAGCCCCTCCGGAGTCCTGGCCTTCTTTGCCAGCTCATTGATCCGGTCTATCTTCTTCTGATCCATATGATATTTACCCGCCTTTCCGCCCAAATCGGACGAATCCATATACCGAAAAATGTCCGTAAAACGTCCACAAAATGTCCAAAATATCCGCAATGTCCACAAAATATCCCAAATAAGCCATCCGCAGCAAAATGATCCGCAGCAGGATATCCGCAGTCGGGACGGTGCCGTCAGAGGTAGCGCTTGACGGTGATAAACACCCTTCCCTTTTTCGTCTGATTCCCCACTTCCTCCAGCACGCACTTACCAAGGCCCCGGAGAGTCAGCACGTCGCCCTGCACCACCTGCCGGTCCGGCTTCTGCCAGTCCGTCCAGTTCACCTGCACCTTGCCGGAGGTGACGGCCTCCGCCGCCTTGCTGCGGCTCAGGGAAAAGCCCACCGACAGAACACTGTCCAGCCGCAGGGAGGACACGGTATCCCGCAGCAGCTTCACCTTCTCCTCCGGCACCTGAAGCTCCGTGGGACCGATGGGCTGCACCTTCAGCCGTACCCGGCCGGCGCTGTCCCAGCTATCCAGCAGGAAGCGGCGCACCGGCTCCGTCACCAGCACATCCACCGACTGCTCTGCCACCAGAATATCCCCCACGGATTCTCTGGTAACACCCAGCCCCATCAGGCTGCCCAGCACGTCCCGGTGGGTCAGGCTGTTGGGTTCATAGAAGGTGGCCCGCAGAGCGGCCACGGCCTCGAAGTCCGGTTCCGTCTGCCAATCCGGCAGGAAGTGGGCCTGCCGCCGCTGGGCGGTGTCGTAGCCACCCCATAGAAGCCAGCCCTCCCGGACATCCAGCGCCCCCATCAGGCGGCGCACCAGCTCCTGCTCCGCCGGGGAGAGGAAGCCCGTCACCACCGGGATGTTCCTGCGGCGGCACTGCTCGTATTTATCCCAGACCCTTCCCAGCAGCAGGCGCTCGTCACCGTTTGCCGCCAGTCGGTCCAACAGAGCCCGTTTATCCATGGTTCTCCCCCAGATTCTGCGTGTGGTACAGCCGGGCGTAGGCCCCGTTCTCCGCCAGCAGCTGGGCATGGCTGCCCTGCTCGGCAATGCGGCCGTCCTGCACCACCAGAATCCGGTGGGCGGAGCGGATGGTGGAGAGCCGGTGGGCAATGATGAGGGTGGTGCGGCCCTGGCTCAGTTGGTCAAAGGCCCCTTGAATTTTTGCCTCGGTGACGCTGTCCAGCGCCGAGGTGGCCTCGTCCAAAATGAGGATGGCCGGGTCCTTCAGGAAGATGCGGGCGATGGCCACCCGCTGCTTCTGGCCGCCGGAGAGCATGGCCCCCCGCTCCCCCACATAGGTGTCGAAGCCCTGAGGCATGGTCCGGATATCCTCCAGCAGCTCCGCCCGGTGGGCCGCCTGCTCCACCTCCTCGTCGGTGGCGTCGGGGCGGCCGTAGCGGATGTTCTCCCGAATGGTATCGGCAAAGAGGAACACGTCCTGCTGCACGATGCCGATGGCCCGGCGCAGGGAGCGCTGGGTCACCTGCCGCACGTCCAGCCCATCCACCCGGATGCTGCCCTCCGTGACGTCATAGAACCGGGGTACCAGCTGGCACAGGGTGCTCTTGCCGCCGCCGGAGGGGCCTACGATGGCCACCGTCTCCCCGGCGGCCACGGTGAGATCGATGTCGTGAAGGACCTCGCTGCTGCCCGGATAGGTGAAGCTGACATGATCCAGCTCCACCTCGCCCCGAACCTGCGACAGCTCCACGGCGTCGGGGGCGTCCTGAATGGTGGGCTCCGTGGCCATCAGTTCAATGAACCGGTGAAGGCCCGCAAAGCCGTTGGAGAACATCTCGGCAAAGTTGGCCAGCTTGCGGATGGGGCTGATGAAGGTGGTGATATACAGGCTGAAGGTAATGAGCCCCACATAGTCCATCTGCCCCTTCATGATGAGCCAGCCGCCCACGGCGATGACCGCCACGGACAGGATGCAGATGAAGAACTCCATGCTGGCGTTGAAAAGGCCCATCTCTTTATGAAAGCCACGCTTGGCGGTCTTGAATATCTCGTTGGCGCCGTCAAATCGGGTCTGCTGCTTCTCCTCATTGGCGAAGGCCTTGGTGGTGCGGACACCGGAGAGACCGGACTCGATCTCGGCGTTGATGACGCCGGTTTTCTGCTTGGCCGCGCGGGAGGCGGCGCTCATCTGGCGGCGGCGGTACATGACCACCACCATGAAAATGGGGATGATGAGACTCACCACCAGCGCCAGACGCCACTGGATGGAGAACATGACGATCAGGGCGCCCACGATGGTCACTGCGGAGATGAACAGATCCTCCGGGCCGTGGTGGGCCAGTTCCGTCACCTCGAACAGGTCGGAGGTCAGGCGGCTCATCAGCTGGCCGGTGCGGTTGCGGTCGTAGAAGTCGAAGCCCAGCTCCTGCATATGGCGGAACAGATCCCGGCGGATATCCGCCTCCACCCGGATGCCGAAGGTGTGGCCCCAATAGCCCACCACGAAGCACAGAAAGGAGCGCAGCACAAAGGCCAGCACCACAATACCCATGACGATGAAGAAAGTGCGGTACTGCTGCTGGGGCAGCCACTGGTACATGGCGGTACGGGAGATCAGGGGAAAGGCCAGATCCACCAGAGAGATCATGAAAGCGCAGATGATATCCAATGCGAAGAGCCGGCGGTGGGGCCGGAAATAACTGAGGAAAATGGCCAGAGGCCGCTTGGTCTGAAAATCCTTGGTGGTCATGGTGCGCTGAATCTCCTGTTCATATACTTGCCGCAGCGCAAAAGGCGATGCAGATTTGATTTTTTATTATACCATGTTTTTTTCCGCATAGCAAGCGGTGGCCGGTGGGAGTTTTGATCGAAAGCAAATCAAAACCTCCGGCTAAGCCGGAGGTTTGACCAGGCCCTATAAGGGCCCATTACGGACGAAGCCCCTTAAGGGGCCCGAAAGGTCTGCCGACCGCATTCCTTTCTCGGGCTACCCTTTAAGGGGTTTTTATCTATGCCTTGGGATTCTTACTACCCGTAAACGGGTCTATAAATTCCTTTATGCTAATCTGGTCAGACATTTTGTCCTCCTCCAACTGGTTCTGTATGTACGCCTTTATCGCTTTCTTGTTTCGGCCTACCGTATCCACAAAATACCCTCTTGCCCAAAAGTGTCTATTCCCGTACTGATACTTCAGGTTGGCATGCCGATCAAATATCATCAGGCTGCTCTTTCCTTTCAGGTATCCCATAATCTGGGATACGCTGTACTTCGGCGGGATGCTTATCAACATGTGGATGTGGTCTGGGCATGCTTGTGCTTCTATGATTTCTACGCTCTTTTGCTGGCACAACTTCCGCAGTATGATCCCTATGTCCTCTTTTATCTTTCCGTAAACCTCCATCCGCCTATATTTCGGCGCAAACACCACATGGTATTGACAACGCCAACTGGTATGTTCTAAACTACTTACATCTACTTCTTTCATGAATTAGTCTCCTTGTTTTTGTAAGTTTTGGTCGGCAAACCTTTTCCTTACTCTAACTCGGAGACTTTTTCTTGTCTACTTTGCCCCTCGCCATAGGCTATTTTTTACCCCCGGCAGAGCCGGGGGTTGTCTTTGATGGCCAATGCGGAGACGGCTGCCGACAGGCATACCGGCAGCTGTCTCCCCGCCCCCTTACAGGGGTGTTTCCTTGTCCTCTGTCGGTGCTTTTTCATGTCTTACAAAGTGAATTTTTTGCTGTATTCCTCGTAATAGCGGGCGAAGGAGTCGGATTTCATATCCTTGACGCTCTTCAAATACTCGTGGGTATCGAAGGCGTCAGACTCCAGCTCGATCATGGCCACGGCGATATTGGAGCAGTGGTCCGCCACCCGCTCATAGTTGGTGAGCAGATCGTTGAACACGAAGCCCTGACTCAGGGTACACACGCCCTTTTGCAGACGGTCCACATGGTGCAGCTTCAGCTCGTCGCACAGGCCGTCGATGATCTCCTCCAGCGGCTCTACCCGGCTGGCGGCGGCCAGATCCCCCTCCACAAAGGCGTGGATGGAGAGGTAGAGGATTTCGGAGACGGCATCCTCCATCACCTTCAGCTCCCGGCTGGCCTCCTCCGAGAAGGCCATGCCCTTGCTGTGGATCTCCTGCGCCACCTCGGAGATGTTCAGGGCGTGGTCGGAGATGCGCTCGAAGTCGGAGATGGTATGCAGATACTTGGATACCTCCTCACTCTGACGGGCGGTGAGTTCCTTACCGGTGATCTTCATGAGATAGGTACCCAGCCGGTCCTCATAGCGGTCCACGGTGGACTCTGTCTCCGCCACGGCCCGGAAGCCCTTGTCGCTGTACTGATGCACCAGCGCCATGGCGGCCAGCAGATTCTCCATGGCGCACTGAGCCATGGCGTCGGTGACCTGACGGCTCTGCTCGATGGCCAGCGCCGGGTGCTGCAGGAAGCGCTCCTCCAGACGGTCCATCTTCTGGCGCTCCCGGCTGCTCTCGGAGTCGTCCGGCACCAGCATACATACCAGCTTCTCCAGCAGGCCGATGAGGGGCATCAGGGCCACCACCGTGGCCAGACGGAACAGGGTGTTCGCCAGAGCGATGGACACGGTGGTCATGGTGGTATCCATGAAGTCAAAATGCACCACGGCATTGACGGCATAAAAGATGCAGCCCCAGATCACCACACCCAGCACGTCGATGAGCAGATAGACGAAGGCCGTGCGCTTGCCGCTGACGTTGGCACCCAGCGCCGACAGCAGCACCGGCACCGCAGCGCCGATGGCAATCCCCATGATAATAGGAAGGGCAATTTCAAAGGTGACGGCTCCGGTGGCGGCCAGCGCCTGCAGGATACCCACGGCGGCGGAGGCACTCTGGATGACGCTGGTGAACACGATGCCCACCAGAATTCCCAGCAGAGGGTTAGCGAAGGAGGTCATGGCGTTGATGAACACCGCACTCTCCCGCAGGGGCTCCACGGCGCCGCTCATGGCGGTCATGCCGTACATCAGCACGGCAAAGCCCAGCAGGATCTCCCCCACATGGCGGGTGGTCTGCTTCCTGCTGATCATCCGCAGCAGGGTGCCGATGGTGGCCATCAGGGCCGTCAGAGTGGAAGTGCTCAGCAGGGCCACCCAGCCGCCGCCGGAGAGGTTGCTGAGGCACAGCACCCAGCCGGTAACGCTGGTGCCCAAGATGGCGCCCAGCACGATGCCGATGGCCTGATTGACCTTCATCATGCCGGAGTTGACGAAGCCCACCACCATCACCGAGGTGGCGGAGGAGGACTGGATCACCGCCGTGACACCGGTCCCCAGCAGGACCCCCTTGATGGGCGTGCTGGTGAGGTTATACAACACCAGCTCCAGTTGATTGCCTGCTACCTTCTTCAGGGCATCGCCCATGATGGACATACCGAACAGGAACAGGGCCACGCCGCCCAGCAGGGAAATGAAATCAGAAACGCTCAAAACGCATTCCCTCCCAGTTTATTTGATTCAACAGGATATAGTATAACGTAAAAAACTCCGGCTGTCGACAGAAACTATGGAATAATTTGTGGAAAAAAGCATAAAGATTTGCAGCGGTTCTATACCCCTCCCACAGAAGTTTCCCGGCAAACGGAATGCAGCCTTGTCATACGGGGCAGACTATGGTATAATACTCTATCATGAAATTACGCTGCCGGTCTATGGGTCCGGCAATCTTGTGAGGAAGCATATGAAACACGGACTCATCGTTTTTCTGGTATCCATGGTCCCCCTCATCGAGCTGCGGGGCGCCATCCCCTACGGCGTGGCCTACGGGATGCCGCTGTGGCTGACGTATCTCATTGCCATCGTGGGGAATATGCTGCCGGTGCCGTTTATCTATCTCTTCGCCCGGAAGATCCTTCTTTGGGGCAAGGATAAGCCTGTCATCGGAAGGTTCTTCACCTTCTGTCTGGAAAAGGGTGAGCGGGGCGGCCAAAAGCTTCAGGCGAAGGCCGGCCGGGGCTTGTTCTGGGCTCTTTTGCTGTTCGTGGGGATCCCCCTGCCCGGCACCGGTGCGTGGACGGGAACTCTGGCGGCCTCTCTGCTGGATATGGGCTTTAAGAAGAGCGTGCTGGCCTGCATGGGCGGTGTGCTGCTGGCCGGGTGCATCATGGGCATCCTCAGCGTGCTGGGCGTGTCTGCCTTTGGCGCTGTGGTACAATAGTTTTTCACAATGGGACTTTTTCTTATCATTCAGAAAAAGTCCCATTTTTATACAAATAAATTATTTTTGCAAATTAACAGACAATGTGTTGATTTTCACATTAAGATGTGCTAAGATAACGGACAATTTCAAGTCAGCCTCTGCCGAACGGGCCGTTACAAGGGCCGGACGGCATATGCTTATAGATCCATTCACAAGGAAAGGCGGTGACGACCATGTATCTGGAGCTGGTGAAGCAGGTATCGCAGGTGGAGCAGGAGACGGAAGCCTCCGTCCGTCAGGCGGCCCAGCAGGCTCAGCAGATGCAGGAGGAGGCGGAATGCTCCGGACGTGCGCTGGTGGAACAGACACGCCGGGACTTGCAGCAGCTGGAGACCCAGCGCCGCCGGCAGGCGGCGGAGGACGCCGAAGCAGCCCGGCAGCAGGCGCTGCGGGAGGTTCAGGCAGACTGTGACGCCCTGCGGCAGCGGGCTGGGGCCAAGATGCCTCAGGCGGTAGACACCATTCTGAGAAGGGTGGTGCAGGAGTAGTGGCCATTGTGAAAATGCAGCGGCTGCACCTGTTGGCGATGGAGGAGGAGCGGCAGTCCCTGATGGATGCGCTGCTGCGGTTCGGTCGGCTGGAGATCCGGCAGACGGAGGATCTGGCGGCGGACCCGGACTGGGCGGTGCTGCTGCATCCGGAACCGGCGGAGCTGGTTCGCTGGCGGGAGGCCTCCCGCCAGATGGAGGCGGCGCTGTCGGCGCTGGGCAGCCGGGGTCTGAAAAAGACCGGACTGTTTGCCCCCCGCCCCCGCATCAGCCAGAGTCAGTTTCTGGATGAGGCGGCACTGCGGCAGCAGCAGGCGCTGGCAGCGGAGATCCTGGGCCATACGGCCCGCAAGGAGCAGCTGACCTCCCAGCTTCAGCGTATTCAGGCCCAGCGGCTGTCGCTGGAGCCGTGGGCGGAGCTGGACGTGCCCTTGGAGATGCACCGCAGCGGCCAGCTGTCGGTGATCCCCGGCACCATGCCCCTGCGGTCGGACCTCCAGCAGGCAAAAAACGCTCTGGAGGAACAGCCGGCGGAGCTGGTACAGGTATCCCTGTCGCCGCAGCAGCAGTATCTTCTGCTGCTGGTACATCAGGCGGCGGAGAGCGCAGTGCTGGAGGTGCTGCGGCCTTTCGGCTTTGCGGCGGCCTCCTTCGGTACCCTCACCGGTACGGTGCAGGAGAACCTGCAGCGGCTGGACGATGAGGAGGAGCAAACCCGGCAGGATCGCCGGGCGGAGGACGCTGCGCTGGACGCCCTGGGAGGCCGTCAGCCGGAGCTGAAGCTGGGTCTGGACCGGCTGAAGCTGCAGATCCAGCGGGAGGATAACCGCCAGCGGCTCCTCACCGACGGACATATCTTCTATTTGGAGGGCTGGGTGCCGGAGGCAGACGCCGCCCGGCTGGAGCAGCTGCTGGAGGGCTACTCCTGTGCGTGGGATCTGCGGGTCCCCACCGAGGAGGAGTATCCGGAGGTGCCGGTGACGCTGAAGAGCAACTGGCTCACCCGGTCCATGACCTGCATCACGGAGCAGTACTCCATGCCCGCCTACGACGGCGTGGACCCCAACCCGGTCATGGCCCCGTTTTTCATCCTGTTCTTCGGCATGATGATGGCGGACATGGGCTACGGCCTTCTGATGATCTTTCTGCCGCTGCTGTACCTGAAAAAGGCACGACCGCCGGAGAGCAAACGGGGCTTCATCGAGCTGATCCTGTGGTGCGGCATCGTGACCTTTATTTTCGGCGCTCTCACCGGCGGCTTCTTCGGGGACTTCATCCCCCAGCTGTGCAAGGTCATTGACCCGGCCAGCACCTTCGAGCTGCCCAGTCTCTTCTCGCCGCTGAACGACACCATGGCCATTATGATCGGCTCCATGGTGCTGGGCGGCATCCAGATCCTCGCCGGCATGACCATCAGCGTGGTGAAGAAAACCAGGGACGGCCACTTTGCCGACGCCCTGTGGGACGAGATCACATGGTGGGTCATTCTGGCCGGCGGGGCCATGGCGCTCCTGAAGGTGGGCAGCGTGGCCGGTGTGCCGGTAGTGCTGGTCATCGGCGTGCTGATGCTGGTATACGGCTCCGGTCGGGGCAAGAAGGGCTTCGGCAAGGTCACGGGGCTGGTGAGCGCCGTATATAACGGCGTCACAGGCTTTTTCAGCGATATCCTCTCCTATGTGCGTCTGATGGCGCTGATGCTGTCGGGCGCCGTGCTGGCGCAGGTATTCAATATGCTGGGCGCCACCACCGGGAACGTGGTGGGCTTCGTGGTCATCGCCCTCATCGGCAACGCCCTGAATCTGGCGCTGAACCTGCTGGGCTGCTACGTCCACGATATGCGTCTGCAGTTTCTGGAATTTTTCGGTCGGTTTTACAAGGAGGGCGGCAAGAGCTACAGGCCGCTGTCCGTAGAAACACAATATGTTGAAGTTATGAAGGAGGATAATTGATATGTATGATTTTCTGAACGCCATCGGCGGCATGGGTTTCGCCATTCTGGGTGCGGCGCTGACGGTGGGTCTGTGCTGCGTGGGCTCCGCCAAGGGTACCGGTCTCGTGGGTGAGGCCGCCGCCGGTCTGGTCAGCGAGGATCCCGACAAGAGCACCAAGTGCCTGATCTTGCAGGTGCTGCCCGGTACGCAGGGTCTGTATGGCTTCGTGGCCCTGTTCATCGTCCTGCTGCAGGTAGGTCTCATGAGCGGCACTCCCGTAGATCTGACGCTGACGCAGGGCATGTCCTTCTTCGCCGCCTGCATCCCCACCGCCATCGGCGGCTGGCTCTCCGCCAAGTTCCAGGGCCGTGTGGCCGCCGCCTCCGTGGGTATCGTGGCCAAGCACCCGGAGGCCGCCACCAAGGGCCTGATCTTCTGCGGTATCGTGGAGTTCTACGCCATTTTGTCCCTGGTGGCTACCATCATGCTGGCTACCAACATTCTGTAAAACGGAGCAGGCCATGAAGGGACTGGAACGGATCACCCAGCGCATCCAGACGGATGCACAGGGGCAGATAGAAGCCCTGACGGCGGCAGGACGCCGCCAGGCACAGGAGATCACGGAGAAGTACGAGGACCAGGCCCGGCAGCTGCGCCAGGCGGATCAGGAAAAGGCCGCCCGTGACGCCCAGCAGGATCAGCGGAGAGCCCAGAGCGGCGCCGACCGCACCCGCCGGGAGCAGCTCCTCGCCTGCAAGCAGCAGCTCATTGACGATACCTTCCGACAGGCCCGGCAGCAGCTGACGCAGCTGCCCCGTGAGAAATATGTGCATCTGCTGGTGCAGCTGGCGGTGAAAAACGGAGCCGGCACCGAGGAGATCATCCTCTCCCCGGAGGACGCACCGCTGGGGCAGCAGGTGTTGGAGGGTGCCAACGCTCAGGGACGGCACTTCCGCCTGTCTGCGGAGCAGCGTCCCACCGGCGGAGGGCTGATCCTCAAGCAGGGCAGCGTGGAGTGCAGCTGCACCTTCCCGGAGATCCTGCGGCAGCTGCGGCAGGAGATGTCCGGCGAGGTCGCCGCCATTCTGTTTGACTGAGAGGGGGCTGCCCTTTGACCAAGAAGTATCATGATACGGAATATCTGTATCTCAGCGCCTGTATCCACAGCTGGGAGACTCGGCTGCTGACCCCGGAGCGCCGGGAGCAGCTGCTGTCGGCTCCGACGGACCGGGATGCGGCCCGTGTGCTGGAGGAGATGGGCTGGCCCGCCTTTGACCCGGAGTCGGAGGCGGCGCTGGATCAGGCCGTTGGCCGGCGGCGGGAGGAGCTGTTCGCCCGTCTGGGCAAGGATATGCCCGATGCACGGATCCTAGACGTTTTCCGGCTGCCCACGGACTATCACAATCTGAAGGTATTGGTAAAGAGCCGGGGCGAGGACTGCCGCCGCCTGCTGATGGCAGGAGGCCGGTGGGATCCGGAGCAGCTGCTGTCGGACTACCGGCAGCGGGAGCTGCGGGACTTCCTCCCTGCCGAGACGGCGCAGGCCGTACAGCAGGCCCGTCAGGCTCTGGCGGAGACCGGCAACGGTCAGGAGTGCGATCTTGTGCTGGACGGCACCTGCTTCCGGGAGCTGACCCGGCTGGCGGATGCGGTGGACTGTCCCGCCCTGACGGACTATCTCCGCACCCGCATCGACGGCGTGAACCTGTGCAGCGCCGTGCGGGCCCACCGGCTGAGAAAAGGGCCGGACTTTCTGCACAAGGTGCTGCTGGAGGGCGGCAGCGTTCCTCCGACAGCGCTGGAGGAGGCCGCCCCTGCCGATCTGCGGGAGCTGTATGCCGCCACGCCTCTGCGGGAGGCCGCCGGTCTGGCGGAGGGCATCTGCGCCGGAGGCGGCAGCATGACGGCGCTGGAAAAGCAGTGCGACAACGCCGTGCTGCGTCTGGCGGCCAAGGCCCGCCGCACCCCCTTCGGCGTGGAGACGGCACTGGGGTATCTCATTGCGGCGGAAGCGGAGCTTACCGCCGTCCGCACCATCATGACGGGACGCCGGGCGGGACTGTCCGCCGACGCCATCCGGGAAAGGCTGCGTGATATTTATGGCTAAGATCGCCGTCATCGGTGACCGGGACAGTGTGCTGGGCTTCCGGGCTTTGGGGCTGGAGGTCCACACCGTGGAGGACAGCACCGAGGCCCGCCATCTGCTCCGTAAGGCTGCGGAGGAGGGCTGTGCGGCGGTGTTCCTGACGGAGGCGCTGGCGGCTCCCCTGCAGGAGGAGATCGACCGCTATAAGGAGGCGCTGACCCCCGCCATCGTATTGATCCCCGGCAAGGGTGGTTCCCTTGGGCTGGGGGAGACTGCGCTGCACAACGCCGTGGAGCGTGCCGTGGGCGCAGACATCACTTGAAGGGAGCGTAACTATGGGCAAAGTAATCAAAGTCTCCGGGCCGCTGGTGGTAGCCGACGGCATGGCGGACGCCAACATGGCGGACGTGGTGCGTGTGGGTCCCAAGCAGCTGATCGGAGAGATACTGAATATGACCGGCGACCGGGCGTCCATTCAGGTCTATGAGGAGACCTCCGGTCTGGGGCCGGGTGCGGAGGTGGTCACCACCGGCGCTCCCCTGTCCGTGGAACTGGGGCCGGGGCTGATCGAGAGCATTTATGACGGCATCCAGCGCCCGCTGGAGGAGATCCGCAGCATGGCCGGGGCCCACATCCCCCGTGGTATTCAGGCCCCGCCGCTGCCGGAGGATAAGAAGTGGGATTTCACCCCGGTGGCCAAGGTCGGCGACGCCGTGGTGGCCGGGGACGTGCTGGGTACCGTGCCGGAGACGGCCTCGGTGCTCCACAAGATCATGGTCCCCCACCGCATGGACGGCACCGTGGAGTGGGTGGCAGAGGCAGGAGAATACACCATCCGGGACGTCATCGCCAAGGTGCGTCTGGCGGACGGCTCCCTGAAGGAGCTGACCATGGTGCAGAAGTGGCCCGTCCGTGTGGGGCGGCCCTATCGGCGGAAATTCCCGCCCTCTGCGCCGCTTCAGACCGGCCAGCGGGTCATCGACACCATGTTCCCCGTGGCCAAGGGCGGCACCGCCGCCGTACCCGGTCCCTTCGGCTCCGGGAAAACGGTGGTGCAGCATCAGCTGGCCAAGTGGGCGGACGTGGACATCGTGGTCTACATCGGCTGCGGCGAGCGTGGCAACGAGATGACGGACGTGCTGCGGGAGTTCCCGGAGCTGACGGATCCCCGCACCGGCGAGACGCTGATGAAGCGGACGGTGCTGATCGCCAACACCTCGGATATGCCCGTGGCCGCCCGTGAGGCCTCCGTATACACCGGCATCACCATCGCTGAATATTTCCGGGACATGGGCTACGCCGTGGCCGTTATCGCAGACTCCACCTCCCGCTGGGCCGAGGCCCTGCGTGAGATGTCCGGCCGTCTGGAGGAGATGCCCGGCGAGGAGGGCTACCCTGCCTATCTGGTGAGCCGTCTGGCCCAGTTCTATGAGCGGGCCGGTGTGGTGCAGTGTCTGGGCAGCGAGGAGCGCACCGGCAGCCTGACGGCGGTGGGCGCCGTGTCGCCTCCCGGCGGCGACCTCAGTGAACCGGTAGCTCAGGGTACCATGCGTATCGTGAAGGTGTTCTGGTCGCTGGATGCGTCGCTGGCCTATCGGCGGCACTTCCCGGCCATCCACTGGCTGAACTCCTATTCCCTGTATCTGGACTCCCTGCGCCCGTGGTTCGATGAGCATCTGGGACAGGCGTTCATGCAGAACCGTGACCACGCCATGCACCTGCTGCAGGAGGAGAATGAACTCAACGAGATCGTCCAGCTGGTGGGCAAGGACTCCCTGAGTCCCAACGACCAGCTGACGCTGGAGGTCACCCGGATGCTGCGGGAGGACTTTTTGCAGCAGAACGCCTTCATGGATGTGGACTCCTACACCGGCTTCGACCGGCAGGAGCGGCTCATGTCCCTGATTTTAGGCTATGAGACGCTGGGGCGTCAGGCCCTGACCCGTGGCGTCACCGTCCGGGATCTGGCCCATCTGCCGGCCCGTGAGGAGATCGGCCGGGCCAAATACGAGGAGGAGAGCACTTGGCGCTCCGCCTATGACAAGATCGAAGCGGACCTGCAGAGCCAGATCCGTGAGCTGGAGCGAAAGGCGGGTGAGGAGCAATGATGAAGGAATATCGCACCATCCGGGAGGTCAACGGACCTCTGATGGTGGTGGATCAGGTGGAGGGCGTCACCTATGACGAGCTGGCGGAGATCCAGCTGTCCGACGGCACTCTGCGCCGGTGCAAGGTGCTGGAGGTCAACGGCGACCGGGCCGTGGTGCAGCTGTTTGAAAACTCCGCCGGCATCAACCTGCGGGACTCCAAGATCCGTTTTCTGGGGCATCCCCTGCAGCTGGCAGTGTCCGAGGATATGCTGGGCCGTGTCTTTGACGGCATGGGCCAGCCCATCGACGGCGGCCCCGCTCTGCTGCCGGAGAAGTATCTGGACATCAACGGTCTGCCCATGAATCCCGCCGCCCGTGACTACCCCAATGAGTTCATCCAGACGGGCATCTCCGCCATCGACGGTCTGAATACGCTGGTGCGTGGCCAGAAGCTGCCCATTTTCTCCGGCTCCGGTCTGCCCCACGCCCGTCTGGCGGCTCAGATCGCCCGGCAGGCCAAGGTGCTGGATGACTCCACTCCCTTCGCCGTGGTGTTCGCCGCCATCGGCATCACCTTTGAGGAGTCGGAGTACTTCGTCTCCGAATTCCGCCGCACCGGCGCCATCGATCGGACGGTGCTGTTCACCAATCTGGCCGACGACCCTGCCGTAGAGCGTATCGCCACGCCCCGTATGGCCCTCACCGCCGCCGAGTATCTGGCCTTTGAAAAGGGAATGCACGTGCTGGTGATCCTGACGGACATCACCAACTACGCCGAGGCGCTGCGGGAGGTATCCGCCGCCCGGAAGGAGGTTCCCGGCCGCCGTGGCTACCCCGGCTACCTGTATACGGACCTTGCCACTATGTATGAGCGGGCGGGCCGCCAGCTGGGCTGCCCCGGTTCCGTGACCATGATCCCCATTCTGACCATGCCGGAGGACGACAAGACCCACCCCATCCCCGACCTGACGGGCTATATCACCGAGGGACAGATCATCCTGTCCCGTGACCTGTACCGCAAGAACATTCAGCCCCCCATCGACGTGCTGCCCAGTCTGTCCCGCCTGAAGGACAAGGGCGTGGGCGAGGGAAAGACCCGTGAGGATCACGCCCCTACTATGAACCAGCTATTCTCTGCCTACGCCTCCGGCAAGGAGGCCCGTGAGCTGATGACCATTCTGGGCGAGTCCGCCCTGACGGATACGGATCTGAAGTTCGCCAAGTTCGCTGACGAATTTGAAAAGCGCTACGTCTCGCAGGGCTTCGACACCGACCGCTCCATCACCGAGACGCTGGATCTGGGCTGGGAGCTGCTGCGCCTGTTGCCCCGTGAGGAGCTTAAGCGCATCAAGGGCGACATGGTGGATAAGTATCTGCCCAAGGAGGACTGATCGCTATGGCGGGAAAGACCATCAATCCCACCCGCATGGAGCTGACCCGGCTGAAGGCCAAGCAGAAAACGGCCCTCCGGGGCCACAAGCTCCTCAAGGACAAGCGGGACGGCCTCATGAAGCAGTTCATGCAGGAGGTGCGCCGCACCCGTCAGCTGCGTAAGCGGGTGGAGGAGGGGCTGGCGCAGGCCAACGCCGCCTTCACCGTAGCCAGCGCCGTCATGTCCCCGGAGATGCTGGAGCAGGCGCTGATGGCCCCCCGGCTCTCCACAGAGGTGACGGTGGACCAGCGCAACATCATGAGCATCGCCGTGCCGGTGTTCCATCGGGCGGAGCAGGAGGCTCAGCCGGATCTGGCCTGCTATGGCTTTGCCCAGACCAGCGGCGAGCTGGACGATGCTCTGCAGGCCCTGAACCGGGTGTACAGCGATCTGCTGGAGCTGGCGCAGGCGGAAAAGACCGTTCAGCTGCTGGCGCAGGACATCGAGCGCACCCGCCGCCGGGTCAACGCACTGGAGTATGTGGTGATCCCGGAAAATCAGCGGAACATCCGCTACATCACCATGAAGCTGGAGGAGAATGAGCGGGGCAACACCACCCGGCTCATGAAGGTCAAGGACATGGTGCTGCAGGACGCCCACCACTACAAGTCATAACGAAAGAAGCGGAAGGCTCTCGCCTTCCGCTTCTTTGTTGATTCGCTGCCATCGATGGTATCGCTGGCAGCATCATTCCCCCTCGTACTCACTGAGGCCCAGCTGCCACCGGTCGGCCTCAGCCGGGCGGGCGGTCAGCCCCAGATAATAGGCATCCAGCTCCGTCAGCTGGCCGGTGATGCGATCCATATCGCCGTTGATGGTATACATGATGTCCTGTGACCCCGTCTCCTTGCAGTAGTCCACGTAAGCCTGTGGGATCAGCCCCCCGGTATAGTACAGATCCGGGACCCCGAAGGCGTGGAGCAGCTCATGTGCGTAGGCAGATGGCGGCTCATCCACAGGGCCTGCCGCCCGGAGAAACAGATTGACCAGCTCCGTGTCGCAGGCCTGACTGTTCAGCCGTCCCAGCGACCAGGGACTGGGCGTTCCCTCATAGGGCGTGTTGAAAAAGAAAAAGTACACCACATTGTCTGCGTCATACGCACGCTTCAGCTCCTCGGTGGGGATGTTCTCCTGAATATAACCGGCCTGCACATCGTACATGGAGCCGTCTGCACGCACCAGCGTCTCGGTGAATTTGGCGCTGTACCGCAGATCGGGGTCCTCCTTCCAGTCGTAGAGAAATTCGGCCGTGACGCCGTATGGTTTTACGGCATCCGTCAGCCATTCCGTGGCGATGCGGAGGTGCTCCTGCGTCTGGTCTATATCGGCAGCGTCCGTTGTCTCGTCCCAATGGGTAGCGGCATCGTCGGCAAAAATGGATACCACCAGCGTCCGGCCATGGATGTAAGCGGCAGAGCCGTGGGCCGAGACTGCCTGATCCGGCTCCTCCGGGGCCTGCGAAGGCTCGGTCTCCTGCGTTGGTTCTGGGGTCTCCGGCTGGGTCTGCACCTCCGCCGTCGGCAGCTGGGGCGCTTCCCTCCGGGCGCAGGCCGCCATCGTCGTACACAGCAGCATACACAGAAGCAGCCATAGGATCCGTCTCTTCATGTCTACTCTTCTCCTTCGTTGATCCCGTCTATTTTCCCACATCCCACTCTGCTTGTCAACCGACGGAGTATTCCTCTTATTTTCCTTTGTTTCTCAGGCAGCTTCAATTGTGTCTATTCTGTAAATATACAGGACACTATTGGCCCGTCAGCTTGATTTTCATCACTATGTCTGTTAAAATAACAGTAGTTTGACACGCCGCAGGAGGGCGGCGATCGCAGGAAAGGGGCGGATGGAGAAATGCACGGTTTCTGGCGCTGTGCGCTGTATCTGGCGGCGTTGGGGGTGGCGGCACACCCGCTGGGGCAGGCCCTGCCCCGCAAATGGTTCTGCGCCGAAAAGGCCCCATGGCGTTCCGCCCCTTGGGAAAAGGGTGGGCGCATCTATCTGAAGCTGGGTATCCGGAAGTGGAAGGATCATCTGCCGGATATGAGCCGCCTGATGCCGGACATGGTCCGAAAGGATCTGGGCAGCGACCCGGCGGTACTGGTGCAGGAGACCTGCGTGGCCGAGTGCGTCCACTGGGCGCTGACGCTGCTGTCGGCTGGAATTTTTCCCCTGTGGCGCAGCGGCTGGGCGGCGCTGCTGTGGCTGGTGTATAATGTGCTGGGAAACGTGAGCTTCATCGTCATCCAGCGCTATAACCGGCCGAGACTGCAAAAGCTTGCGGAGAAAACAAGGAGGAAACCTGTATGAAAGTGCTTCTGTTCTCCTGTTCCACGGGGGGAGGACACAACTCTGCCGCTGCGGCGCTGGCTCAGGAGCTGGAGGCCCGCAGTGTGGAGAGCCGCACCTATGACGCCCTGCAATTCCTGCCCAAGTCCACGGCCGACCTCATCAGCCACGGCCACGACTTTGCCTATCGCTATGCCCCCAAAATTTACGGCGCAGGCTATCGCCGGGAGGAGAAGCACCCCTCCAGCTTGTTCTATGAGCAAAGTATCCGGGGCATCGGCCCTCTGTATGAGGAGCTGATCGATCAGGCACCGGACGCTGTGATCTGCGTCCACCTGTTCCCCGCCATGATGATGACGGAGCTGCGATGCAGCTATGGCGTCCGCATCCCCACCTACTTCGTGGCCACGGACTTCACCTGCTCTCCCGGTGTGGGGGATCTGCAGGTGGACGGACTGTGCATCCCCCACCGGGACCTGATCCCGGAGTTCGTGACCGCCGGACTGCCGCAGGAGCGGCTCTTCCCCACCGGCATCCCCGTTGGGCAGCAGTTCCTGCATCCGGAGAGCCGGGAGGAGGCCCGCCGTGCGCTGAATCTTCCGGTGGATGGCCGCATCCTCACGCTGGCCTGCGGCAGCATGGGCGCCGGACCCCTGCGTACCACCGCTCAGAAGGTAGCGGAGCTCATGGGGCCGGAGGATCTGCTGGTCACCATCTGCGGCAGCAACCACCGGATGTATCAGCAGATGCAGAGCGATTTCTTCCGCCCTGTGGATCGGGTGCGGGTATTGGGCTATACCCACGAGATGTTCCGGTATATGTACGCCTCGGACCTGCTGCTGACCAAGGCCGGGGGCCTCACCACCGCCGAAGCCGTGGCCGCTGGAACGCCGCTGCTGTACCTCAACGCCGTCCCCGGCTGCGAGAGCCACAACATCGACTTCATGACCCGCCACGGCTGTGCGCTGGCGGTCAGCAGCGACGAAGAGCTCCAGCCCATGCTGCAGGGCATCCTCTCCGGGGCCATCGACCCCCGGAGCATGGTGGCCCGTCGGGCGGACTTCCCTACCGCATCCGCTGCCGCCGTCTGCGATCTGGCCCTGCGCCACGCAGGTGCGTAAAATCACAACAGAACGAAACCCCGCAGGCAGTGCCTGCGGGGTCCTTTTTGCTTCAGGAGCGAGGGGCCGCATCCGTGGAACCGGAGAGGTGTGTATTTGGCGTGTTTTTTCCGCATACCGGCCAGCATCAGCCCCACGATTTGGTGATGACGCAGGGCAGCATGGCAGCCAGCTGCGGGGGCAAGACGGGGCGGCCCGTGCCAAGGCTCTGGGCGGCGATGCCGATGAAGCCACGACCGGAGATCATGTCCCGTGTGAAGGCGTTCAGGCACCCGGCAATGTGATTGCCCTCCAGATCGATCACCGCCACGTCCTCCACCTGCATGGTGCATATGATGGCCGCCAGACCCGTTTCTTGCCGGCAGATCAATGCCTCCGCTGCGCCACAGGCAACTCCTATGCCGTTCATCATTTGATGCGCCGATTACAACACATCCGTCAGCATCGGTCAATGACAAACTTTAAGGTGGACCGGTTTATTCTGAATTCGTGTTTTGTTGTCTATATCAGTCATTATTGCTGGATATGGCCGATTGGTCAAGCATCTTTCCCTTGGCCGCTTCTTTTGCTTTCAGGGGAAAATACCTCTGCGATCCCTGCAAAAATTACCAGCCGCCGCATCGCATATTCGTCCACCGCTGGGAAAAGCTATGTGTGCGATACCCAACCAGCGCAAAAGCGCAAATCAGACATGAAAGGAGAACGACACAATGTCCAGTAAGAACAACAACAAGCTGAATATCCCCGAGGCCCGTGCCGCCATGGATAAGTTCAAGATGGAGGCTGCCAACGAGGTGGGCGTGAACCTGAAGGAGGGCTACAACGGCCACCTGACCTCCCGTGAGGCCGGTTCCGTGGGCGGCCAGATGGTCAAGAACAATTGCCCCGTACGAACTATGAGTTTCAAACGGGCTGACCGAACAGCACTGGGGCATGAAGTTGAGGTAAGATACATAGCAACAATCACCGCTTGAAGGAAACGCAAAACTCTCGTCTGACGACAATCTGTCTGACGAGAGTTTTGCGCAATTTCGGCGCTCGCAGGTATAGATATGATTCATGTAAAATAGTTTGTGAAGGGTGAAAAGATAGGAAAAATCTTGATTACTCAAGTTGGCTTGGTAGATAGTCAAGGGTGCTATCATTCAGTCGGCGTTTGTGTTCTCTCCAATATGGCATATATTGGTCTAAAATCGCCGTGAATTCAGGACCATGGTTATGAACTTTCAAGTGCGCAAGTTCATGTAAGATTACATATTCTAAACATTCAATCGGTTTTTTTGCTAATTGAAGGTTTAGCCAAATTTTCTTACTGGTAGGGTTACAGGTTCCCCATTTGGTCGTCATATATTTGCTTTGCCAACTGCTACAGTAAAGCCCCGTAGTTTTCTCCCATTTGGGAAGATATTTCGCCACTTCCTGTTTCAAGAGGTTGCGGTACCATTCATTTACGAAGCTTTCTCTCTGCTTTGGACTGCTTTCTTTTCTAACCGTCAGAATAGCCTTGTCACCCGGAAGTGTGAGAGCATTGCCTTTGTAGCTGTATTCCACTTGAAGAAAGTACTGCTTACCCCAAACATATAATGTTTCCCCAGACACATACTGCCGCTCGCTTTGACGCGGCTGCTGTTGAAACTTCTCCTGTTGTTTTTTGATCCAGCCGAGTTTTGTCCGAACGAACATCGTAATTGCTTCATCCGTCAGTTGTGTGGGTGCTGATACACGAACCCTGCCGTCCGGTGGAAGCACAGAGAGATGCAAATTTTTAATATTTTTTCTGATAACTTCCACAGGAATATTGAAAATAACTATTTGCATCAGTACTCCTCTTGTTCCACAACAATTTGATAAATTCGCTCCACTTCGCTATCGTCATTCAAAAGTTGATAGAGCGCTCGCTTGATTTTATTTGCCTTAACCGGATTATTTCGGAAACCATCGAGCCGCGCCTTGACAATGGCTTTGTGCAGCTTCAAGGCAGTTGCCTCATCTTCTCCGCAATTATCATAGAGCGCCCGTAGTGCGCCATTGGAACGAATACTCTCAGGGTACTTTGTGTTCTCCTCGGGCTTTGCAACATTTTTCGCCAGTTCCATATATGTGTCCAGCAGCTGCCCGTAGGCAATGACTCCGCGGCGGCGGTCAAGTATCAACTGCTCCAGGATTTCAGACATTTTTGCGTAATAAGCAGGGTTGATGACCATTCGCTCAACAACCTTTTTGCGGATGTTGTTCTCAATGGTTTCTGCCGCACTCTCCTGCTCGCCCTTTTGTTCACTCTTTAACTTATCCTCCTGTGTGATGATGAAATCAAGCAGGGTAAAGTCATCCATGCTACCGATCTTTTGCGACTCGCTGGCTGAGATGTAGTTGTCAATCAGATACCGCATACCCGGTTCGTAGGCTTTCAGATCAATAAAATCGCCGCTGGCCCTACCAATCGTGTCACGCATGTTCACATAGAACGCAACCCTGTCGTCCAATGTGCTTTGCTCGGAAAGGGTATACCCTAAATCCGTCATACGAGGCTTTAACTCCGCAAAAGCGCGAATCTAACGCCCAACGAGTTTATACAACTTCTCGCGGATGCGAGCAAAGGCTTCGTCCTGATTTTCGTCGCGACCACTTTCACCACAGAAATAGTGAATATAGTCGAGCTCTTTTCTGGGCAATTCGACGCCCTCGCAAAGCTCATTCAATTCCTCCAGGGTATCAACGAAATACTTTTTCGCTTCTGTAGCTCTATCTTTCAAAAGCCCATCGACATCCTCGGCATCATAGCTTTCAAAGGCACCGGCGGTATACTTGTTCATGGCATCCGCCAAGTCTCCGAATAGTTCCTTGTAATCTACAATATAGCCAAAGTCTTTGCTCTCGCCATCCAGACGATTGACTCGGCAGATCGCCTGGAACAGGCCATGGTCATGCATCGCCTTATCGATGTAGAGGTAGGTACAGCTGGGAGCATCGAAACCGGTAAGCAGCTTGTCAACTACGATCAGCAGTTTCATGTTTGCAGGTTCGTCCACAAACTTGCGTTTTGCTTCCGCTTCAAAAGCTTCTACTTTTTTGGCAATCTGCGTCTTGTCCTCCGACGGGTCAACGCCGATCATTTTCAGATAAGTGCTGTATTTTTCAAATGTTTCGGTTTCTTCCTCGTCGCTGACAGTATCCGTTCTTAAATCACCGGCTTGCGGCGTATAGGAAGAAATAATCGCGCATTTCCGGAAACCCTTGCTTTGGAAGATTTCATAGTATCGGCATGCCGAATACACAGAACCGGCCACAAGGATAGCGTTTCCGTTTCCATCCATCAGTCGTGCCTTGGTGGCAAAATCAAAGATGATATCATTGGCGATTTGCTCCAAGCGGGAGCGAGAGGAGAAAATCTTTTGCAGGTTGCCCCAATAAGCTTTGAGCTTCGCCTTTGCTCTGGGAGCCAGACCTACAGTTTTTGCCTCAAACCATGTGTCGATCCTGGCCTGAGAGGTGATGCCCTGCGGCACATCTCTGGCCTCATATCGCAGATCCAGCACAACACCGTCCCGGACGCCTTCGTTAAACTTGTAGGTATGGATATATCCGCCGAAGATTTCCAGACTGGTCTTCTTGTCTTTCTTCAAAAGCGGTGTGCCAGTAAAACCGATAAAGATTGCATTTGGTAGGATCGCCTTCATGGCCTCGTGGAGCTTGCCGGACTGCGTGCGGTGGCATTCGTCCACAAAAACCACAATATCGCCCTTTGCAGAAAAATTGGGGGGCAAAGCATTTTTCAGCTCTTCGATATATTTCTCATAATCCGTTTCCGAACTGTCGCCGCCACGTTTTCCGAACTTATGTACCAGAGAGCACAGCAGGCGGTCATCGAAAGCGTTCAGGCGTTCAAGCAGATCTTTTCCACTCTTAGTGCGGACGATATTCTCATCCACACCCTTGTAATTCTTTTCGATTTGCTCATCCAATTCCTCGCGGTCGGTAACGACCAATACACGCGCATTGGGATTATTCTCCAAAATCCACTTGGAGAGCCACACCATCGTCAGACTCTTGCCGCTGCCCTGGGTATGCCAAACGATGCCGCCGCGTTTCTTGTCCGTCAAACGGTGCTGCGCCCGCTTGATGGCATAATACTGATTATAGCGGCAAACCTTTTTGATGCCCTTATCGAAGATTATAAAATTGTGGATCAGATCAAGGAAACACTTTTTATAAAACAACGCAAAAAGCTGCTTTTCCAACTTGCCGGGAATACTCTCGCAATATTCCTCAACCTCAATATCCACAATATTGCGCTCTGACTGATGCTCGGAAAATCCGTCATCTTTCCATTCCAGATAGTGCTTTTCCGGGGTAAGCAGCGTACCATAGCGCAAGCCCTCACTGTCGTTACCGGCCATGCAGAACTGAATGGTGGTAAAGAAATCTTCGATGAAATTCGCCTTCTGGTTGGTCAGATTCTGACGGATGCCGTTGGACACGGATACGCTGCTCTTTTTCAGTTCGATCACCGCAAGGGCGATGCCGTTTACATAAAGAACGATATCCGGACGCTTGGTGTTGTTGCTTACAATGGTGACTTCCTCCGCGATATAGAAGTCGTTTTTACTGACATCTTCAAAGTCAATAAAATAAACTGTCTTGGGGGACTGCTCCACGGACTCCTTGACCTTGGCACCGTATTTCAGCAGACTGTAAACCTCTTTGTTGGCGTGGTACAGGCCCTGCTGCAGATTGGCAGAGGTCTTCACCAAGGCATCCACTGCATTGGATGCAAGCTTTTCGGAGTAGCCTTGTCTCAGCAGCCAGGTATGCAGCCGCTCCTGCATGATATTGCGGTTTTCGCTGTCATGCAGGTTGCCCAGATATGTATAGTGCAGCTTATCTCGGAAGAACTCGACCACACGGTTTTGCGTTTTGCGCTCGCTGTCACCAATGTTGGGCATTATGCATCCACCTTCTCTCTGTCAACTGCAGCCCTGTACTTCACCAGATATTGCTTGGTTCCATTTGGAAGCTCATACTTCGGTTCTTTCGAACGGACCTTGTATATCTCGTCTATGGTCTTAAAAGACTCCAATCCAAGGAATTTAATGATTTCAGCAGCCTCGGGCTGTTCTTCAAGGGTTTGAATTGTGGACATACACTCACTGAGGGCTTTGAACAATCCATATAATTTCATGCCGCCATCGCCCTTTTCAAAACTCAGCAATGCCAGCGGCAGTTGAGCATTAACGCATTTTTCCATCATACGGGGGAATCCCTTGAAGTAAGTATCGGCACTATTCACACCCTCTAACATAGATCGAATTTCCATTACGGAATAACTCTTATCCAAGTCTACATTATTTTCGCGGGCGCATCTGGAAAGTGCTCTTTGCATCTCAGCGGTTATTCTGATATCAAACCCATCTAATAATAATTCTACGATTTCTCGGTCGTGTGTCTTTTGTATCCGTTCATTGGCACGTTCGATCAGCCACGCAACAAGCACCGATACAATGCCGCTACAGCCTATAGAGGACAGTAGTGTAAACTCTCGATCCGCAGAAGAAAAGCAGAACGAAAAACCGAATGCCATCAATGAAGCTGCCAACAAAGCGAGATATAATAAATTATTCGATTTTTTCATTCAATAATCCCCCTCGAAATCATTTTACTACTTATTCCTCTGATCTGGCATCAAGCCTTGTAATGTTTGTTTTAGCCGCAGGAGAGAATTTTAGCCAATCCCAAATGCTAATGCATTTTTTGAACTGAGAGCGTGACGGGTGGCCACTCCCATCAACAGCCAGCAATACCGGGTCGTCATCAAGTGCTTTGTTGATAAAGGACAGCAAATCGTCATGATCAATTTCTGCAGGTGCAATCAAAGGAATATTCGACAGCGTTTTTGTCAAACCATGTTTTTCATAGTGTTCAAGAATTGTTCCACTCACCTTATAGTGTCCATTTGTCTTTATCCGTTGTTTTTCTCCCAAAGAGAGGAAATCAGCGAATCCACCTTTAACAGATGCACGAACTTTTTCGTTCAAGCAATCTTTTTCCGAACAGGTAGCAACATATTGACAAACCGGGAGGTGGCTTCTGCCTCTATAAAGGGATGGAACCGCTTCTTTTAGCAACATTACATTATCGTACTGAAGCTCAGAACGCCCCAGCGCATAGAGAAACAGTTCTTCTGTTTTGATTCCTCTATAACCAACCCTACCAAATTTACCATATACGCCAACACCCACAACAAAGTCGACCTGTTCCTGATCATCTTCAAGATTTGTGGCTACATATAATTTTTCGGTAGGCTTGTTTTGCTGAATCAACTCATACAGTTGACTTTTTATGCGTCGTAGAACTTTTACATCATACTTAGCCTTATTCTGTAATATGGCTTTATACAGCGGAGTGTAGTCATGCAGAGACACATTTTTCATATTGATGGTCTTACCGCTTTGAGTGGTAATTCTGCGCTCACTGATTTTATCCGGCTTGTTAGGGTCACGGTTACGTTCGATAAATATCAGCTTTTCAGACAACTGTTCCAACTGGTAATCTTCCAAGCAATCCGCTATCGAATCCAAAATCCGCTGTACATCTGCATCGTTGATGCTGTATCCAAGGAAGATGATCGGACGCTCCAAAAACATGGTCAAGATTTTCGAACTCAGATAGGCACTTTTCTTGGCAAACTTGGTGTAATCGTCTGCATTGATTACAATGGACTCCGCCTTTGTGCAGCAACCGTGGATTTTGTAGAGCTCGCCAACCTCATAGGTGGTGGAAAATAGCAAATCATCTTGACCTATGTAGGTCTGAAACTGACCTCCTCCAAAGCATTTTTCCAAAAAACAATCATAGTTCGTTGTAATCACACAGCTAATATTTTTGTTGCCAATTTGTCCTAAAAGCGCAACCTCTGCCTGATATTGCTCCACGATCTGATCGCTTGCATTACGGAAATAATCTGCGATACAGATTTTAAACGGAGAAATTTTCCGTTCCATTTCCTCTTTGTGCTTTTCTCTGCTTTCTGTGTAAGCAGCGTCGATGTACCAACGTTCATTAAAATCTTCTTCAATGTAGTCAGCCGCAGTTGGCAGTCTCATTTCCGGGTTATCACGGCAAGCCCGCGTCGCCTTATCATTGTAATATTCAAACGGCTTGACACAGTATTGTTTGAGCAAGCCTTCCCAATCAGGCAGATTGAGGTATCTCCGGGAGAGACCGGAACCTATAAACAGAACCGGCAAAGCAGTATTATCGGATAGTAAGTCTACAATCTTTGTCTCCATGTCATTCTCTCCTTTACACCAGTATGATCTTACCCGTCAGAAGCTGCTGCATCATGCCTTGCTTGACCTGACGGTATTTTCCAAGTTTGCTTTCCAGCAACTCGATTTCTTTATCCATGCCTAAAAGGATATCAGCAATCGCTTGTTGCTCTTCAATATTTGGAATCATTACGTTAATACTGCTGAGCGCGTCCGCATGGATATGGACTACGGCATCTCCCTGACCTTTTTCCGCTCGCTGCTTGCAGACATCTGCTGTGTTAAGCAGCGTTCCCATAAAGACAGGATTGAGCTGAGTCGCAGGTCTGAAAACTAAAATATCCCCGCCAGCATACACATCTGTTTCATGGATAATAGCCGCACATTTACCAATCTCTTCTTTTGTTTCGCCAGAGGCAGCGAATAATATATCTCCTCTGGATACCCTTTGTGCATTGGCGGCAACTTCTTCGGAGATATGAGAGAAATAGTTTGTGACATAATTTTGGTGTTTCGTATAAAGCTCGCCGTATCTGACTGCAGGAAGATTGCCTGAGTTAGATTGGTTTCGACTTATGCCCGTCCCTTTAACAAACACGCCAAGAGAACCAAGCTTGCATTTGTTCCATTCACCCTCGAATCCCGGCAGGCGGCGTTTGCCGGTCAGCAGTTCCAGCATTGCGCCCTGCTTGATGGCCTTTTTCTTGGAAATTTGTTTTTCAAGCGTGGAAATCAAAGTATCCATATTGGACAGAAGCGCGGCAATGTTTTTCTGTTCTTCTACAGTAGGAAGCACTACCTTGAATGCATTCATCAACTTTGTATTGAGGGATGCCATGGTTTGTCCGACTGCGACACCTCGGACTCGCTCTTTTGTTTCCTCGGCCTTGAAATAGTAGCCTAAATACCGAGTGGATAATTCCTCACTCTTCGCCCTAAGTCTGAGAATGCGGCCGGAAAATAGCCAGCCATTTTCAGCAGCAGTTACATATGCATTTCGGTCAACCGCCCCAACACGACTAAACACAATGTCGCCCTCTTGCATTGAGTATGCAGATAGCCGACGTCTATCCTCTGCTGAAACTTTAGGGAGGTTTTGACGAGTTAACCCCGTTTCTCCCAAATGCTCAACAGTAATAATAGGCGTTCCATCCTGAACATAATCATTAGCGTGAAGTGCCGAACCGAACGGCCCTGTCTTAACATCTGCAATTGCTCCAATTGTGGAGACAGTCCATTTTTCTGGAATCACGCCAAGCTCTGCCTGCTTATATCCTTGCTTTACCATACGAATCCCATCCTTTTCAGATGATCCTTGACTTTGGACTCATAATCAGCAACGGCGGCAGACAGTTCGGGCAGAGTATTCTCATACCGCTCCAGCAGCTCCACAATGCGGTTGGTCATCTGGTGGGAAGTGGTAACATACAACGCCTTGATTCCTTCAAAGATGGTAGCGTACCATTTGCGGTTTACCAGCAGGTCCAGGATCTCATCATCGGTCAACAAGGCATACTTTGCCCGGACCTTTTCCTCCAGTTCGGCGTTCATTTCTTTGACAGCCTTATTCTGCTTGGAAAGGGACTCCGTCAAATCCGCAAACTGCTTCAATACCGCATATTCTTCGCCCTTGGAATCAGTCTTTTTCAACACCTTCAAACGGGCGGCGACAGCCTTGGCGTCCACCTTGTCCTTGTCGTTGAGGTATTCTTTTAGATATCCGTCATCGCCGGTCTGCTCCTCCACAAACTCGTCCAGTCTGCTCTGGGTCTCCTCGGCAATGGCCTGTGCCTCATTGATTTTCTTGCGCTCAAGGGCAAAGAACACGGACTCGATCAGTGCCCTGGGCAGCAAAACGCCCTCCCAGCCAATGACCTTTTCCTGCCCCTTTTTCTTGCCGGAGGTATATTCGCTCATGATATTCTCCCATGTCCGGGCAGCACCGTAGCCGTCCACTGACACAAGATAAACATCGTCACCCATGACTTCGTGCCAGTAAGAAAGCAGCACTTCGTAAACATCGTATTTATCCACCAACTCCAGGCCATGAAAGCATCCTATCAACTGCTCCGATAGTTCCACAATATAGGGCTTGACTTCCGTATTCTCATCAATATTCCGGAGGCCATAATCCACCATCTGCATCCATGCATCAAATGCATTATCGATGCGCTCGGCATAGGCAGAAAACTCAGGGTCATGATAGACCACATTGCGGATATCCTCTTTGGGAATGTTCAGCTGATAATAGCCCTCCCGCATCTGAGAAAACAACTTGTCTTTCAGACCGGGGAACAGTACCCAATACTTCTCCATGGAATCCACATCTGTCGCAGGAATACCGCCATGCAGATGGGCATCAATGTCCTGCTGATCTTCAGGCGTAGAACTGTCGATATAACGGGGGATATTCAGGTTATACTCGTTTTTCTTCTTGATCTCATCATTGGGAACAAACCGGGCATACTTGGGATCGTCTGTGATTTGTTGATTGAATGTGGTGACGATTTTGTAGATGTCCCGCTCACGAAGGCGGTTCTTGTTGCCGTCCTTAACGAAGTCATGGCTGGCATCAATCATAAAGATACCCTTGCGCTCGGCGGCATCAGCCTTATCGATGATGATAATGCAGGCAGGGATACCGGTGCCATAAAACAGGTTGGAGGGCAGACCGATGATGCCCTTGATATAGCCCTTGTCAATAATAGCTTTGCGGATAGTCGCCTCCGCATTGCCACGGAACAGAACACCATGGGGAAGAATGACCGCAGCCTTGCCGGTGCTTTTCAAAGACTTCAAAATATGGAGTAGCCACGCAAAGTCGCCGTTCTTTTCAGGCGGTCTGTCGCCATAGCCATCAAAGCGGCCATAATCCTTAAGACCATCCGTCCAGTTTTTCAAAGAAAACGGAGGATTGGCCACCGCAAAGTCGAAACGCTTCAGTACCTCATCATCGGAACCTTCTTCAAAATAGCGGGGAGCAGAAAATGTATTTCCTGCTCTGATCTCACCGGCAGCCTTGTTGTGCAGGACAAGGTTCATCTTGGCGAGACCTGCGGTGGTTACTTCCTTTTCCTGTCCCCAAATAGCAATCTCGAAGGGGGCTTCATCCGCTGCTCGAATCAGAAGTGAACCGGAACCGCAGGCAGGGTCATACACGGAGTAACCCTCGTCGCGCTCCTCGATGCTGTCGATGCCAATCACTTTGGCAAGAATACGGGAAACTTCGGCCGGTGTGTAGAACTGGCCCTTGCTCTTGCCGCTTTCCGTGGCAAAATGGCGCATCAGATATTCATAGGCATCGCCAAGAATATCGTCACCGCTGGCTTTGTTCTTTTTGAAATTGAATTCGTCACGCTGGAAAATGGCAATCAAGCCGGTGAGCTTATCCACCATTTCTTTGCCGCTGCCCAACTTAGCTTCATCATTGAAATGGGCATTGTCGATCACGCCGCGGAGATTGTTCTCCCCGGCTTCTGCCAGCTTGGCAATGACCTTGTCCATTTCTTCACCGATATTTTTATTGCCCTTCAATGCAACTAAATCGTCGAAGCTGCCGCCTTCGGGGACCGTAATATCGGCATATTTTACGCCCTTAAACTTGTCCGTAACATACTTCACGAACAGCAGGGTCAGGATATAGTCCTTGTATTGAGAGGCATCCATGCCGCCCCTCAGTTTATCACAACTCGCCCAAAGGGAGCTGTATAGCTCATTTTTCTTGATTGCCATCTTGGCAGATCCTCCTTGATTCGGGGAATTTTCCCTAAAATGAAAGCTATAAACTTTTAACTTAACTCTGCCAAGTTAGCATTAAGGTTTAAGTGCAGTAATCGGCACAATAAACACCCCATCGGATCGCTGATATGCGGCATTTGCCATACCGCACAGCACGCAGAGAACCGCAGGAGGCTTTCCCTTGGGATCTTCCGAAATCTGCTTTTTGATCTCCAGCAAGTTCGCTGCAGCAGCGTCGATTTGGTTGGCACCCAGCTTGATCTCAAAAGCACACCATTGGCCATCGGGCAGTTCGATCACAGCATCAATTTCCTGATTTTTATAATCCTGATAGTGGTACAGATTTGCATCGAAGGACTCCGCATAGATCCGAAGGTCTCGTTCACAGAGCGCTTCAAATAAGAAACCGAGCGTCTCCAGATCGCCCATCAGTCCGGCAGGAGCAGCTTTCAGCAAAGCACAGGCCAGAGAAGGGTCGGAGAAATGCCGCTTTTCAGCCTGCTTGATACGGACGGAGGAACGGATGCCGGATGAGAATGGCGGTTGATTGTCCGTAATAAACAACCGCTTGAAAATATCCAGATAGGCAGACACCGTATTGGAGTCAATATCCTCGTCATCTACTGCCTTAATGTCTTTCATTAAAGTCTTATTGGTGACAGTGGTGCTTTCGTTACGGGCCAGAGAGCGCAACAGCAAGCGCATCTTGGATGTATCTCGCTTCACACCGTCAATGCGGTACACATCATCGTCGATAACAGCATTGAGATATTCCAAAGGAAGCAGAGCAACCTGCTCAATAGGTAATCCCAAACTGCCAGGCCATCCGCCGCGAATGATCAGTTCAATCAGTTTTTTCAGATCCACTTCGCCGGTTAATGCAGGGGCCAACTCGCCGTGGCACAGTTTTTCCAAGGAAACCTTCCCGCAGGAATCTCCAGACTCGTATAGGGACATGGGACGCATCCGCAGCTTGGCAATACGGCCTGCACCGCTGTGCAGGATGCCTTTGTGGTTCGGAGTCGCAGAACCGGTCAGAATGAATTGTCCTTTTTCCGCAACCTGATCCACTTTGTACCGCACGGCATCCCAAATGGGAGGAACTTCCTGCCATTCGTCAATTAAGCGCGGAGTTTCACCATCCAGAACCAGAGCGGGAGACAATTCGGCCAGTTGGCGGTTCTGGAAGTTATTGGCGGGATCGCCGATATAGATCTCACTTTTGCTGTGATAAGAGGAAGTCCAGGTCTTTCCACACCACTTGGGACCCTCAATACAAACGGCGCCAAAGGCAGACAGATATTCTTTAACCTTTGTATCAATAACTCGGGGTCTATAGTTCTGCTTATCCATAAACACTCACCTCGACTATAAGCTGAGTCTATTATAGTCCATTCAGCCGAATTTTACAACTCCATTCAGCCGGATTTTTGCTTTTCGTTCAGCTAAATTTCCATCCTCCAACCAATCAACTTTCTATCTCAAGTTTGGTGCATAATCTGCTTTCACCAGGTAACGCCCGATGCCATATCCGGAGTCACCGCGTTCAAACACTTCCTTCGGCAGGGCAGGCAAATACTTTCTTCCGAAAGCCGTACCAAAATGTACCTCGAAATTGGTTGTCGGGAGCACGACCCAGTCGGTATCGTCCTGCCTGTGCGCCATGTAATAGAGAACCAGCGCTCTTATGACTTCCAGTGGGATCACCTTTGGCGTGACCGCACGCAGCTTTTCCAGATACTCCAGCGGCAGCTCACGTTCCGCATTTTGCAGTGGTCCCAGCTCCAGCGCATCGGCGATAATATCATCGAAGCGCAGTGTCCAGGCCCCTTTGGTATTCTCAGAAAACAGCGGCACCTGAAACTGAATCACCTTATTCCGCCATGCGGCGTCAAAACTTTTTTCTATGACCTCTGCCTTTGGGATGACAGTCTTACGCACCTTATCTGGATTGTTCAGCACAAAGCATACAAGGCAATGGACATGGCGGTGGAACCAGCCGCTGCCGTCCGCACCAACCAGCTCGGGAAAACTTTCGTGCAGTTCTTCAAAATGGCTCTTATCCGGCCGCGCCTTCTCGGGCGCGGCTTTTTTGCTGTCCGGAACACTGCACCAGGCACACAACACCTTGTGTACATAGTCCAGACGCTCCCTCGGGTCGCCCTCAAGGACATTACCGTCTGCATCATGGAACATATACCCACGAGCGATAATCGTCAGGACCCGAGCCAGACCCTTGAATTCCAAAATAGTGGTAAAGGTGAAGCGACCCATATAGGAGATGTCGTTTTTGCTCTTGGCGGTGTAGGCTACAATTCCGGTGTAGTCCAGAAACTCCTGCCACTCATTCAGCATAGGACACCTCCAACACGTTCTTTTCGATTTGGTCGAGCAGCAGTTCCCACAGCAGATCCCGCTTGCCCAGCGCCACCACATACTGTACGGCGATACTGGGGCGCACGATTTTGTTCAGTAGTTCGCGGCACTTTTTCGAGACAGGTTCTTTGTAGTCGGCGGAAAAAGAATGCTCCATGTAGGCTTTCATCATAGCGGTAAAATTGGAAGTGTCCGTTTCGCGCAGGAGCTGCTTGCGCTCCAGCGCATTGTTTTCGTCGTCAATATCGCAGACCAAATCGCCCAGGACGCGATAGCCGCTCTGCCGGAAGTCAGTCAGCAAATCATAATAGTTGGTCGCTTCCGGCAGGTACTCCGCCAAAAACAATTCTCGTTTGTCTGCCGCCATGAAGGGCCATTGTTGGTCAGAAATGGAATGCCGCAGTGCTGTGATGCGTTCCGGTGGAAGCTGACGTAAGAAAGCGTACAGCTCATCGGAGTCATATAAATCTTCTTGCCCTCTGGCATATAGGATGCGCTCGATGTCACCTTTCTTTTGCCTGTCCTTTACCGGGACGCAGCAGGCGCGGATGCGTGAAAGGCAACGCTCATAATCCTTCAATAGCTCAGAAACAGAGGAAAGAGTTTTGGGATTGAGCCGGTCCTGCCAACTGCCCTCCTGCGCAAAGGTAAATAGTTCTCTGTCCTCTGCGGGGGTAGGTTTGATTCGCGGCGTGTTCCGCTCTAACTGTCGTGCCAGATAGGGCAGCTTCTCAATGTGGGACTCGACCGTACTCCAGTCAGTCCGGGAAAAGAATGCGTCCAGCTTCTCTTTGTGGGTCGGTTCATACCACGCACGCCGCGTTTCCTCTGCCTGCTCAGCCAAATATTTGTACTGGAGGAAGGTGCTGCGCTTAACATGTTTCGCACCGATGTATTCGTCAAGGTCGGGCCGTACACCGCTTTTGGCAGCGTCGATCTCCAGACCGCTGAGAATGGCCAGCGTCTCAATTTCTCTGCGGCAGCGCTTCCGCTCTTCTGGGTCGGCGCTGTCACTGTAAGCAATCACACTGCGATCCATGGCGGCGTTGCAGATTTGACCGATGCGGGCAGCGAAGGTGTTCTCCACCGTGCGGAACCGCTCCCGCCAGTCGTTGGGATCAGACAGTGGAGCGGACAGGGACGGGATTTTCAGCAGCGGCAGATTGGCGTTGTTGGAAAGCTGCTGATGTACCTCGTATTCGTAATTGCGTTTGACACAGCGATTCAGGATGGGATCGGCAATAGTCTTAATCTGGTCACCGTCGTAGTCAGCACCGCCCAGGCGCTCCGCTGCCAAAGAATCGGCAGACACAAAGACCACATCAGTCAAATGACCGAGATAATGTTCACGCAGCTCGTCCCCGTCCGGATAGATGGAAAGCTGAAGTTCCTCGTTGCGGGCGATGTGTGGATTGCGAAGTAGCGTGCAGCTCTCGTCGTGCTCATAAGTGGCGCCGGGCGCATAAAAGCTGTCCTCCGCAAAGAAATCTGCAGTGACGGCATCACAAAACACACGCTCTGCGGGCATCTGAAACACGCGGGGCGACATCAATTGACGCAGTAGTTCCAGCAGATCGCCGGAGAGAAACCGATTGTCTCCTGGCACCAGCAGGTGACCGATGGCGTAATTCTTTAACAGTATTTTCGCCTGTGTTTCCAGAGCGTCGGTGTAAATTGGCTCGTTGATGAAGCGGGGATTTTTGTTCAGCATCGCGGCAAGAATGTACGCACGGCTTTTGCGCGGTTGACTCAGACCGTCCAAAAAATACTTTTTGCGGAAATAACCGTTGGCACAGAAATTGTAGTAAGCAGTCTCGGTCGCCTTGGTCAGCCATTGACGCTTATCTGTTTGCGGACTGCTGTTCCAACCGTCGGGAAGATCGGCGGGGCGAAATTCCTCCGGCTGAATGGATACCGTGGACAGAAATTGATAGTTCAACGCAACAAGGGATTCAGCCTGTTCCTTATTCGTGTTGGTGATATACAGGGCGTGCCGGTATTTTCGAAACGCTTTCCAATAGTCCTTCCAGCTCATATCGTTTTCCTGGAGCCAGCGGTCTGCTTTGAACTGGCTGCGGGTCAGAATGATATCTACATTCTGGATTGGGTGATTGATACCCCAAATGTCCTGAATGACCTGCGTTCCGGAACGTTTCAAGAAATCTTTAAAGTCAACCTGGTGGAGCATTCCCTTGATGTAGGGCAGGCGAATCTGGAAAGAGGTATGACAATGCCGGCCACAGTATGCCTTGTCCACGGTCTCTGCATATTCCTTTGAGATCAACCCAACGCCGTCAAAACAAGTGATGTTGATATCTTCAATCGTTTCCTCACGATAATATTTTCCGTACTTATCCCCCTCTACCACGGTAATGACAGGCACTCGCTGCATGAGCTTCTTGGGATTGTCCACGACGATCACGCGGTGGGGCTTGTCGATTCGGATTCCGTCCACCCGTGTGCCGGAGGAAAACATCAAACCGTTGTAGGCGTAGAGTTTACTGAGTTGACAGCGATCCAAGGTCATGTCCAGCATGATACGCTGGCGCATGATCACATACAGGTCAGCACGAATAAAAGACAACCTGGACTGGCGGCTCATGCTGGCTGAGCGTTCAAAGCTGACATAGCGGTGGGGGCCTCTGCCGAAGTCCAGCGTCACACCTTCAGGGCGGAACATGTCTTTCGCTTTCTCCTGGCGAATTCGCTGCATATGGCTGCTGCCCCGGCGGTCAAAGATGCCGGAGAAGTCCATGTAAAAGATCATGTCCGCAAGGTCGGTGATCACTCCCTCTCCTTCGCGTTCTCGGTAGCGGTCGCCGCGGAGCTGACACATCAGCTGAAAGAACAAGGCACAGTTATCCTGCTCGTGTTTTGCGCCGGGGATCATACAGTGGTCCGTTGCAGTACGGTTCAACTGAAATGTGTATACACCATTTTCCTCTCTGGCATAGCTCATAAGCGTTCTGGCTGAGAGTTCATAGATCCGGTATTTAGTTTGCGGCATCGAATCACCTCTGTTTTCATTCTGGAAGAAGCGCAACCCCATAATCTGCACAGCTACATCATATCACAAAATCGTTCAGATGCAATAAGAATACTGGCCCCACTTTTTCGGCGAGGTCAGTATTCTATTTCTTTTAAGGAGGTATACCATATGTACAAAAGCAACATCCAACCCCTCAACACCATCGACGGTGAAACCCTGATGAGCATCCCCGTGGAGCCACTGAACTTTGTGGTGGACTCGCTCATCTCACAGGGCCTGCACATTCTGGCCGGCGCACCGAAGGTGGGAAAATCCTGGCTGGCTCTCTGGCTGGCAACCACCATTGCCAAGGGAGAAAGCGTTTGGAATCTCCAGACAAAGCAGGGCACCACGCTCTACCTCTGCCTGGAAGATTCCACCCGCCGTATCCAGAACCGGCTCTTCAGCATCACGGACGAGGTCCCGTCCAGTGTTCGCTTCTGCACCGAAAGCAACATTCTGGAGAAAGGTCTGGAGCAGCAGCTCACCCAGTTTCTCAAAGAATATCCGGACACGGTTCTGATCATCATTGACACGCTGCAGAAGGTGCGCGGCGCAAAAAATGATAACGCTTATGCCAACGACTACCGTGACCTCTCTCTGCTCAAGCGTATTGCGGATCAGCACGGTATTGCCATGCTGCTCGTTCACCATCTGCGCAAGGAAGGTGATGAAGATGTGTTCAACCGCATCTCCGGTACCACCGCCATCAGCGGTGCAGTGGATTCCAGCTTCACACTGGTGGAGGACAAGCGTGGCAGCGGCCATGCGAAACTCTCCTGCATTGGTCGTGATATTGAATACAGAGAGATAGAGCTGGAACGGAACGAGGATAATGTGTGGCAGCTCATCTGTGACAGCAAGGTCACTCCCGGCGGAAGCATCCCTGCCGCCATCTCTGTATTCATGTCGAACCGTACTAAGTATATCGGCACTCCCACGGAGTTCGCTGAAGAGATCGACCCTGACGGAACGCTGGGGATTACGCCGAAGAAAGCGGCGCGTCTAATCTCGGAAAGCCTTGCAACCCTAAGACAAATCGGTGTTACAGCCTGTCTGCGCCGCAGCAATGGAAAGCGCATCATCGAGTTGCACCGTGCCGAAAGTGTCGACACGCCAGGGGTTGACCCTATCGACCCTTGTGAGGCCACAGGAGACGATTTGTCGGCTGTTTCCTCCTCTGCCGGGTAAACACCCCACCTCGGAATCTGCCACGAGTTTCCGCCGTGTTTGAGGAAACGGCGAGAGTTTACGGCAGAGGGAGAAAGTTCCCTCCTTCGGGAGGGAGCGAGCATCGCCTCTGGCTGTCCACCGCCGCCCAATGGGGCTGCGGCGGACTGCCTTCGGCATCTCTTTTCCGGGCAGAAGCCCGGACCCACTTTATTACGGAGGTATTCATTTGATGAAAAAAGCCAACCGCACAAAACCAGTTTCATTGACCTTCCGTGTCACGGAAGGCGACGCAGAGCTCATCCGCCGGAACGCAAAGTCCGCAGGGATGGATCTGACAAAGTACCTGACGACATGCGCCGTTGTGAAAGAGATCGTACACATCAATGGCTTCGATGACTGCGCCCGCGCGTTGCGGCGGCAGGGAACGAATCTCAATCAGCTCATCACACTGGCAAACATGGGCAGGATCAGTTCCGTTAATCTTGGTGAAACCTATGAGCTCTATCTGGAGATCCAGAAACTGCTGAAAGAGCTTCTGGAGAGGAAAGTGTGAACCATGGCAACGGTCACACCCATCAACCGTCCGAAAGGACAATGCCGCGCCGGACTGTCTGCTGCATTGGACTACGTCGTGCAGGAGAAGAAGACCGAGTTCGAAGGCCGGCAGTTGGTTACAGGTATCAACTGCCAGCCTGAGATTTGCTACACGCAGTTCATCAGCACCAAACTTCAGTACGGCAAGTGTGACGGCAAAATGTATTTTCATTTCGTGCAGTCCTTCCACCCGGATGAAAATATCACACCGGAGAAAGCACACGCCATTGCTCTGGAGCTGGCGCAGCAGTGGAAGGACTACGAAGTCATCGTTGCAACACACACCGACGCGGAGCACATCCATTCCCACTTCATTATCAACTCAGTCAGTTTTGAAAACGGCAGGAAACTGCATTTCGAAAAAGACGATCTGACGCAGCTCCGAAAATTCTCAGATGCAATCTGTATGCGTCACGGCCTGTCCATCTGCCAACCGAAGAAACAGCAGGCCTCGGGAATCAGGCAGTCGGAGTATCACGCGGCGATGCGCGGCGAGAGCTGGAAGGTGGCTCTCGCCATTCAGATCGACGAGTGCATGAAGTACGCTGTCAACAAGGAGCAGTTCATCGAGCTGATGCAGAGTGAGGGCTATCAGGTCAAGTGGACAGACAGCCGCGCGAATATCACCTACATCACACCCGACGGCAAAAGCTGTCGGGATTTTCGTTTACACGAAGAAAAATATTTAAAGGAGAACATGGAATATGAATTCTGCATTCGAGCACAGCAATGCACGACCCAGCATGGCGGATATGAAAGCTATGCAGCAAACGGCTCTGAGCCACAATATAGACAAGGCTGGAAATATCCAGAAGGCAGTCACGCTGACGGAAGAGAACTGGACAGGCCTGACCGACGCGGTGGAGCTGACCGGGCAGTCCGTTCTGCAGCTCCAGGAGAGTGTGGAGCATCTGCTCACGGACGAGCAGATGGACGCAAAGCTCAAAGCACAGGTGCAGTCTTTGATGGAGCAGCACAGAACAGCAATCTCCGAGATGCAGTTGGAGGTGCAGAAATTGACCGAGAGCAGCACCAGTCACTGGACGCAGATGGAGAACAATGTGGAGCGCACTCTGAACAGAATACAGCGAGATCAGGAAACTACACTGAAGGAGTTCGGGAAACAGGTTGGGAGAGCCAGCGCGGAATACTCTACCGAACTCTCCAGGGCGAGCGATTCCGTGAAAAGGTCCGCGAGTCGAATCCAGCTGCAGATGTATCTGCCCACCATCATTCTGGTGGTGTGGGAATTGGTACGGCATCTGTTCTTGCTGGACTGAGTGCCATGGATGCCGACAGCGATGATCCGGAGGAACGGTGCCGTAAGATGGAGGCCAAGACTGCAGCGCAAAATCTCGGCGCAGCAATTGGCCTGTTGGCTGGATCGGTCATTGCAGCAAACAGACACAAGTCCGCAACAGAACCGGACTTTCAATCGAACGAACAAACACAAACCTGGCAGCAGACCATGTAACGGTCTGCTGCCTTTCTCATTTTCAGATAGAGGTGTTACCCAAGACCTGTATTTTTCTTTCCTGTCGGGGCAATAATTTTTACAGCAAAGGAGGTGGGCGGCAGTGACTGCGCAGCACACCCAATCACTGGAACAGAAAAAGAGACACGCGGCGGAACAGATCTGGCTTCACTATTACAACCAGACGCTGTTCGAAAAGGGCTTGATCACGGAAACAGAACGAAATCGTATGAAAAATCTGATCAACGGGTTAGCGCCGTCCACCACTAAATAGTTTTCTCGGGGAGCATCGCACACGATGCTCCCCCTTTTTTCGAAATTCATATTGCTTAATTCATACAGAAATGATATATTGATTATGATAATGATAAAACGAAAAATAAGGAGGCAGAGTCATGGACATCCACACCATCCGAATGATGCTCAAGACACGTTCTATTTACGATATCCCGTTGCGGGTGACCTACTATGCCCGAGTATCGTCCGAGAGTGATGAGCAACTCAACTCGCTTGGAAACCAGATTGCCTACTACGAGGATCTTATTAGAAAAAATCTGACCTGGACATTCGTCCCTGGGTACATTGATGAAGGCCTCTCAGGTATCTCCACCAAGAAGCGCGAGAACTTCAATCGCATGATTGACGATGCGGCTATGGACAAATTCGATTTGGTAATCACAAAGGAGATCTCCAGATTTGCGAGAAACACACTGGACTCCATTCAGTTCACACGGCAACTTCTCGGGTACGGCGTCGGTGTGTTCTTCCAGAATGATAACATCAATACCTTCGACGAGGACTCGGAACTTCGTCTGTCCATCATGTCCTCCATCGCACAGGACGAGTTGCGCAAGCTCTCGAGCCGCGTGAAGTTCGGTCATCAGCAGGCGATCAAATCCAACGTGGTGCTTGGCAACAGCCGCATCTTCGGATACACAAAAGCTGACGGAAGACTGGTCATCGACGAAACCGAAGCGACAATGGTCCACGAACTCTTCGAGCGTTACGCTACCGGCGAATATTCCATGAAGCAACTTGAAACGATCTTCTGGGATAAGGGCTACCGCAATCACAATGGCAACAAAATCGCCCACACCACCATGTCTAACATGATCGCAAATCCCAAGTACAAAGGCTACTATGTGGGGAACAAGGTCAAGGTCGTGGATATGTTCACCAAAAAGCAGAAGTTCCTCCCACCGGAGGAATGGGTCATGTTCAAGGATGAAACAGGAGAAATTGTCCCCGCAATCGTAACGGAAGAAATTTGGGATCAGGCCAATGCCGTGCTGAAAAAGCGCAGCGAGGATGTAAAGGCCCGCCAGGGAATCAGCAACCACGCAAACCTTCTGACCGGAAAATTATACTGTACCCACTGCGGTGCAGCCTACTATCGGCGGGACACTGTCGACCGCTCCGGTAACAAAAACAGTAAATGGGTATGTTCCGGCAAAATCAAAAACGGAAGCGACTCCTGTCCGTCCTTTGCAGTGTACGAAAGCGAGATAAAGCCTCTCCTGCTGGAAGTGTTGAGGGATACCGAGGCAGATGCAAAAGCTCAGATTGAGCGATACATGGAACTATATACCAGTCTGGCGGGCAGCGGTGGGATCGCTGAGCAAATTGAAGAACAGGAGCAAATCATTGAACTGGCGGAAAAGAAGAAGCAGAAACTGCTCCAGCTCGCCGCCACCGGAGAAATGAGCGACCGGGATTTCCTGTCCATGAACAAGCAGTGTACTGCTGAAATAGACACAGCAAGAGAACTACTGTCCGAACTATATGCCCAGCATGAGTCTGCCGATGATTTGAAAAAGCACCTTGATACCATTCGCCAGGTGCTGAAGGAAGCTGAGCGGGATGCAGTAAAAGGTGTCGTCAACAAAGATTTCGTGGACAAGTTCATTGACAGGATATTCGCCACCATGGTCGATGAAACCACCATGCAGCTCCAGATCAAGATATTCACCGGCGAAGTCACGGAAAAGTATCTGGCAAATCTCAGAGTTCGTGCAGGTAACATCATTGATGTATCCGAGAAGCCAGACGAGAATGCAGTGGCCGCAATGGCTGTTGCTGACGATAGTTGTACGGGTCACACGTTCAAGAAGATGATCGAGTCCTACGAGAAGAACCTGTAACGCAGGCCATACGCAACCCCCCCGGAGGAGGCGGCCCAGCCGCCCCCTCCGGGGGGTCCTGTTCAGCAGCTATACATCCGCAGCAGAAGGAGGCCCTGCGGGGCCTCCCTCTGCCGATTCAGGCTTGGCGCAGCTTCTTCTGCCCCAGGCGGCGCAGCTTCCGCACGTCCGCCTCCGTCAGCGCCACCGGATAGCGGCGGGCCAGCAGCGTGGCAATGCGTCTCTCCCGCCAGCCGTATTCCGAGTAGCGCAGCAGATCCTCCAGGAGCTCCTCCGGCACAGCGGCCAGCTCCTTGTCCGTCAGCATTTTTCATACGCTTCCTTTCGTCGTTGCGGAGCATCTCTGCCTGATTTCTCTTTGATTATATAATCGAACGATAAAAATTTCAATGGCTTTTTACCATTTTTTGTGAATTTTTCCCATGGCAGAACGCAGGGGAACAGAAGCCCACGGCCCATGACGGGAATTTTTGCTGACAAGCGGAAAAAGCTGTGGTATACTGGAGACACTACATCTTAGGAGGTACGTATGCGTATCAACTGGTTCAAGGATGAAAACAATCTGGTGTACATCAATGGGGCCACGCAGCTGGCGGAGTTGGAGCGGACGCTGCGTTTTCCGGGGCTGGAGGAGGCCGCCAACGAGCTGCGGAAGCATCCCACACCGGAGGGCTTCACCATCAAGGGGCATGGCCGCACCAGCGGCCGTCTGTTCGTGCCGGATCTGGCCTTCGGGGAGCATATCCAGATGGGGGAGAACATTTTCTTCTTCATGGGGGAAATGCAGGAGTGCTACGTCATCTACTGGCTGGATGCGCCGGTAGTGGCGGAATAAACGGACATACAAAAAGACCGCCGGGATGTCTCCGTAAGACATCCCGGCGGTCTTTACTGATGTGCGATAAAGAAGTAATAGAAGTGTAAAAAATTTTGCCGTTCCTA
>ERZ840096.771-NODE-771-length-42397-cov-9.971659_pt1 | contig 42397 bp, 43 predicted proteins | sample MGYA00519878_ERZ840096 | MGnify/ENA primary metagenome ERZ840096 (study PRJEB31850, sample SAMEA3708865) | human gut metagenome | biome: human gut; feature: human-associated habitat; material: faeces | place: China | collected 2014 ...
AAGATCAACGTGCCAGTGGCCTTTCTGCGCTGGCTTACTGCAAGCGCGAGGGGATTGCCAACACCACCTTCTACTACTGGCAGAACCAGATCCAGAAATTGCTCATCCAACAGGATGAGCAGCAGGAGAAGGCAAAGGCGTTGCCTGCCGTCAAACCAGCTTCCAAAAAGCCGGTTGCCAATGCTAAAAAAGCGGATGTGCAGTTTGCTCCGTTGTCATCAGCAGCTTCAACGAAAGCTCCGAGTTCTTTAGCGCTTCGCTGTGGCCCTGTCCAGCTCACTGTCACAGAGGCCATGTCATCCGAGCTTCTGAAACGGACGCTCTGCGTCCTGCGGGATGTGTTCCCAGCATGTTAATCCGAGGACTCACGGCGGATCACATCTATCTGGCCTGTGGCCATACGGACATGCGGAAGTCCATCGACGGGCTTGCCGCCTTGGTCGTCTCGCGGTTCCATCTGGACCCGCACCAGCCGTCGCTCTTCTTGTTCTGCGGCCGTCGCAAGGACCGTATCAAGGGCCTGCTCTGGGATGAGACAGGCTTCCTGCTGCTCTACAAGCGCCTCGAAGATGGCAAGTAGCAATGGCCGGATGAGCCAAAGTACGTGCTGGAGATCTCGGAGCAGCAGCTCCGCTGGCTCACGGAAGGGCTCACCATCTCGCCGTCCAAGCTGGTCCGCAAGGTCCATCCGCATCTCACAATTCCATGCAGATGAGACGCCTGTGCAGGTTCACAAAGAGAAGTGGCACAAGAATCCGGCGAAATCCTACATGTGGGTCTTCAGCAGCAGCGAGTTCGAACAGGTGCATCCCATCCGCCTCTACGAGTACCAGCCCAGCCGCAGCGGTAGCTACGCCGAAGAATTCCTCAAGGGATTCAACGGCATCCTGCAGACAGACGGCTACACCGGCTACCAGAAAGCACCCTGCCAGGCACATGCCCTCTGCTGTGCACATTGCAAGGCGGTACTTCGTCGAAGCCATTCCGCCAGATGCTGCCGAAAGAAGACCTCCTCGGCAGCATCTGCAAAGAAGCCATCGAGCGGATCACCGATCTCTTTGTCATCGACAAAGGGCTTACAGAACTCACGAAAGAAGAGCGCGAAGAACAGCGTCTGTGAGCGCACCATCCGCAACTTCACCATCGGCCGCAAGAATTGGCTGTTCAGCGACTCCCCGAAAGGAGCCAAGGCCAGCGCCGCCGTCTACAGCATCATCGAGACTGCCAAGACCAACGGCTTGAATCCGTTCCAGTACCTCAAGTACCTCTTCGAGCACCTGCCGAACGCCGACATCCAGCGGCATCCAGAGCACCTCGACGACGTCCTGCCATGGAACGAGATCATCCAGAAAACTGCAAATGAACCATCCAGGCTCCACTGCTCACGCAGTGGAGCTTTTTTGATATGCATCTTAGCGACGATGAAAAAGTGAGCTATCAAAGCAGTCGATTGATACACCGGGTGATTTAGCGCTTACGACGAAAAGCAAATTAACCAGCTGCCCGATCGGTTCGTGGGAAAACTGCCCGATTTATAGGGGAAGTGCCTGAAACAAGGTAGATGACGTGACGATAACGGGTGCCTGAAATCCTGATAAATATCTAATAAAGGTTTCAGATGTGCAAAGGTTTGAGTTATTACCTAATATTTTGTTTCATATATATATCAGCATCCTTAAAAAAACTGATAACAATTAAAAGCATTACTATGCCAATAGGAAAAGCTGCAATTATGCTGACACTTTGTAAATTACTCATCGAACTCTGCGAAAATAAAAGTGCCATTGGTAAAAGTATAAGCAAAATACACCACATAAATTGCATCGACTTATGTGGGAGTTCCCCCATAGATAATTTCTTATAACTATAACATGCGGCACACAATGCGATTGAATCAAACGATGTTGCATAAAATGCAACCATGGTAAAAAATACCCATAGCATCGTAAGACTTCCAAAAGGTAATGTTTGAAGAATGTCGATAAGTGTTCTATAAATATCCAAATTCTGAGAATACTCACCCAGAAAATCAATAGTGCCAGTAAATTGTAATCCCATAGAATAATTTCCAAGTACAATAAAGCTTATCAGCGTCGAACCTACGCCAAACATATATCCCCCCAATATTGTCTGTCGTATAGTTCGTCCTCGTGAAATACTTCCAATAAAAAAAGGAGCTGCTACACACCACACCATCCAATAAGCCCAATAATATATTGTCCAATTTTGTGGAAAATGAGTAATACGAAGAGAATCTGTATACGTTGACAGACCAATAAAGTTTTGCACCATACGTCCAAATGTTGAAAAGCCCGTTTCAAATATATACCTTGTTTCACCACCAAATAGTAAGACATAAGCTAATAGAGTAAGGAACATATAAAAACATAAATTAGCAAGGTTGCTAATTCCTTTAATCCCATGCAGCAAAGAATAAGTATACACAAAACAAGTCAGTAGCAGAATCATGAGATTGATACTCGTGCGGTCGAGCTGTATGGAAAACACAAATTGTATAATAGTAGCCATCAAAGGAGTTGCTACACTGAAAGTAGTCGCTGTCCCAGCAACTAAGGCGAAAACGGCAAGCAAATCGATCAACCGGCCTATAATACCGTCCGTACGTTTCCCAAGAATAGGACGGCAGGCTTCCGAAAACCGTTGTCTGCTCCTATGTCTTACATGCAACATAAAGCCAAAAGAAACGGCTAAAACGAGATAAAATGACCATGGTATAAAACTCCAATGGAACAAGGAATATACCCCAGCCCAATCTTGGACCGATCCCATTTCTAAAATATGCGAATCCAGAGCATATAGAATCCATTCAGAAAAGGAATAAAATAAAATATCAGCAGCCAGACCACATGTAAACATCATCGTTCCCCATGTAAAAAAAGAATACTTCGGCTGTTCTTGCGGATTGCCCAATACAATATCGCCGTATCTAGAAAGAGCTATATATATAGATAAAAGGAAAAATAATAATCCTATAGCCAAATAATATACGCCAAAAGTATCACCCAAAATAAATCGAACCATACTGAGAATCTTGTTTGATTGATTTGGTATAAGAAAAAACAAAAGGCATAAAAAGGAAATGGAAGAAAAGGGGACAATAGTAATCATCCAATCTATTTGTTTCTGATGATTTATAGATTTCATCGACTCTTCATTTCTCCTTTAAATATTTTTTATAATTTGAGTCTATCTCGATTAGCTCATGTATATTATCTATTTCTACAATATCACCTTTATTCATTGGGAAAACAGCTAAATTATATTGTTCAGGATAACAGAACATAGCTAAATCATCCCAATAAATTTGATAATTTTTTTTCTGGCTAAACTCTATCTCCACATGTGATCGCAACCTTTTAGCATCTGCAGATGACCAACGAGAAACACTATAAAGCTGCCATCCGTTTTTCCCGCCTGTCCGACTGCAAGAAACAACTCTTCCTTCTTTTACCTCTTGTAACCATTCTTTCGTATATTCTTCTGTCCAAACACTATTATAGCCAGAATGTTCAAAGTAAGGAGAAAGCACCTCTGGGTTATAAATCATCTGATCTCCATCTAAGATGATGCAATCATCTAAATACTCTCGTGCAACATATAAGGATGAGATATTATTAGATATGTCATAATACGGATTTTCTATAAAATCAATTCCTGTATACTCTTTTAGCAAGTCATCAAAACATTCTTTTTTATATCCAACAACAATATGAATTTCATCAATACTATTATCTCTTAATGATTTAATGATTGTATCTATCATTCTTTGGCCATTTACATAAATTAAAGGTTTTGGCGTATACAATGTGATTGGTCGTAATCGACTTCCGAATCCAGCAGCCATGATAATAGCCCTTTTCACTCTATGCATATTTCATCCTCCTATTGATAATTTTTAATTTTATTAGACGCAAGTTTATAATATTTTTTTGCGTATTCATATTGAGCTTCAGCATATTCATTAAACTCAACACCTAAAATACGCTTATACTCACACCAATTGCTCCAAAGAAGTCCTGCAATAGAAATATAACAGTAGATCTTTACTCGCATAATTTCCGAACATTCTCCGACAAAATATGTATCAATTAAAGAATCAATCTGTTTTTTATTATACATCGAATAGATAGCAAACATTGCGATATCTAGATGTGGATCTTGCATAGCTGCATATTCCCAATCAATAAGACGAATTTTTTCTCTCGGACCATTATTTACTATCAAAAAATTATCAGGAACGGCATCTATATGTGTCAGAGATAGATGAATGGATTGACGAGAAAGGAATTTCCGCAACGAAAATACTTTAGTTTTTACATCTAAATAATCTTTATGAACAGATGGTACGCCTTTCCAAAGTCTTTCATAAAAATCAATCTCAGAGAATAAATCAAAATAATGATTAACCTTCAAGTCCATCTTATGAAAACGGCGCAAAAAAGCCATACATTTCTTTACATCGTCCTTATCTAAAGGATTGCAGGCATGAGCTCTATTTAGGAACTTTGATATCTTATATCCAGAATCAGGATTGATATACACAACATCATCACTGATGTCATGATCAGCTAATTCATAATATACATTCGCTTCTTTTTTCCTATTGATTAATTTATCTGTTCCTTCTCCGGGGATTCTCATAATATATCGTTTTCGTTTACATCGGAACAGAAACGAACGATTTGTCATCCCCTTTTTCAAAATTTTGATATCCACAATATCTTCAGGAGCTACTTGAAGAACTTTGCTAATTATAGATATAGCATCCGTTTTAAGTTGATTTGAAGAATGATCTAGCTCTCGTAAATCTTCATAGGTATTAACTTCCATCACATCATGTACATCAACGACTTTAGCTGGGATAAAGAATCTATCACGAAAACATAATGCTTTTTCCCAAAAAGCCGATTTATTCTTATCATTTTCAATCAAGGAAAAGATTTGGGATCGGATACGTTCAATATCATGAAAATGCAAATATGCTATACCAACCATAGCATTTCCAGCCTTTGATTTTGGTATTAAACATAACTCATGCTGTCGATTGAGACGAACGAAACTATTATCATCTACTGCATTTGTTATCATATACCAAGAAGTAGTACTTTTTTCTAAAAATGGATTTTTCCTTAGCCAAACATCACTAGGAATGATATATGTGTTATTAAGATGATTAAGAGCCATTGATAATGAATATAAATTATTTCTATCTGCATACAAAGGATTATAAATCAATTGAACATGATACATATCTTGTAAATAGTCATACATTTCATGCATAAAACCTACAACTACATAAATTTCTCGTATATTCGCCTCATGAAGTTGTTTGATTATGCGCTCAATCAAACGTTCTCCATTTACTTCTAACATTCCTTTTGGGAGTTCTGTATTGATAGGAACCATTCTTGTACCTATCCCAGCAGCAAGGATGATTGCATTTTTTAATCTCTGTCTTAAATCCATTCCATACTCTCCCCGAGTAAAAATTATAGAAAAGCTCAAGTTATACTTTCCGAAAGATTTGATAACCATGTGTTGGATGTTGCTCTTCTTGAGGCGGTAATTCCATATAATCACCGTAGACAATACGAAGAACTTTATCGTATTCTTTAGGGGCATCTACCGCTATTTCTTCAAATTGTAGCGATATCGTTCTTTCGAAATAGGTTTTAGGATAAAAAACCATGCCCCATCCCAGACAAAACAACCAACATATTTACTTTCAGTAAAATCATATTGGATTATAATTTTTTGGGATTATAATTTTTTCCATTAGGCAATAAAAAATCTTCCACCAAGGAAAGGTGCTACCACCCAAATTGGCAGACGAACTATCTTTTTTATGATATTATATTTTGGTGATGAATTTACAATCTAAGTGCAACATCTCCTAGACAATCAAATTAAAATGACACATAGACTTCTTTGCTATAATGGTATTTGAAAAGAACTACCTATAACAAAAGGAGAGCCTATGTCTCACTACACACATCTTACACCATTTGAGCAAGAAAAGATACTCTTTTTTCTTGCTGAGGGCAACTCCATCACGGAGATTGCCCATCTGCTGAACCGGAGCAAGTCGACCATCTCGCATGAGTTTCGCCGCAATGCGGCTCCAGTTCCCCAACCTATGTCGTACTGCCCGTTGACTGCACAAGCACTCTACAAGCACCGCAGAGAAGCCTGTCGCCCTCATAAGTGCTTGGCGTATGCGCCACTGCACGCTTACATCCAAATCTGCATCTTGGAGTACCACTGGTCGCCAGAGGAGATTGTCGGATGGATCCAGTTGGAGCATGGCTGCCGTCTCGTCAGGGTTCCGACAATCTACCGTGCTATCCACGCAGGCCTGCTGAATCCGCCAGGGGCTTCAGCGAAGTTCATACTTCGGAAACTACGGCATCACGGGAAACGGCGTCACGAGAAAGGCAACGAAGAACATCGTAGCAAGTTTGTCATATCACACCCCCTCGAAGATCGTCCTGCCAGTGCAGCGAACCGTTCCGTCCGTGGCCACTGGGAAGCGGATACTGTGGTGGGCAAGCAGGGAAAGGCATGCCTCGTCACACTGGTGGACCGGAAAAGCCGGTACTTGCTTGGTGGAAAAGCCATGGGCAAGACCGCCGCTGCAGTCAACAAGGTGATGTGTGAGGCGCTCTCTGGGCAGACGCATCTGTCGGTCACGTCGGACCGAGGAAAGGAATTCTCGAAACATGCTCAGCTCAAAAAGAAGCTGAAGAGTGTGACGTTCTACTTTTCTGCTCCGCACCATCCATGGGAGCGCGGGACCAATGAAAACACCAATGGGCTTCTACGAGAGTTCTTCCCGAAGGGCAAAGACATCACAGATACGCCAGAGGATTACATCCAATGGAAGTACCATGAGCTGAACCTGCGCCCTAGAAAATGCCTTAGCTACAAAACACCATATGAGATCTATTTCTCAAAGGTGTTGCACTTAGCTTGACAATTCGCCGGCAAAATCCATCCGCTCAGCCTGCTCGAAGATTCCCGTCACTTCCATGCCACTGACATACTTTGCCTCTTCACAGAAACGCTTCACGATGTTCTCTGCACCGATGATGCCGAGTGATATTGAATCCTTGTTGTGGATTGCTGTACTCGACACGCCGCGCGTCCGCTCGAGGTATTGTACCTTGCAATACTCATTTAGATAATCAAAATGACCGCGCCAATCCGAACCAACAGTAAAGATGTCGACATGATATCGCTTGATGTCGTCAATCTTCTGTCCCATATACTCTTCAACAATAATCTCGTCTGCGAACCCTGTCTTTCGCACATTCTCGATTCGTTTCACCAGAGAATCACGTACGTTCAATTTTCCGCGGCTCTTATCAAAGGCATCTGACGTAACGCCAACAATCAGATAATCACCCAACTCTTTGGCAGGCTTCAGGAGATTGTAATGACCTTAATGAAAAAGATCATAGGTCCCATATGTAATGACCTTAACTATGTGAATCCCTCCCTTCGTCTTAGTACTACTGCAATCATTGAGAATTACACTTTACATTTTTGAGATACTCCTGATATGAATGCTCCGTATCAAAAACAACTCCACCATGTACAGATGTTCCCTTCTGATACTTTTTCCAATTACCATACTGTCTGCCAAGAACATCCTTATATTTAGCAGGGACAGGTATTTTTAACATTTCAAAAGGAAGCCATGTTGTTTCATTCCATTCTTCTTGAGTCAGGTAATAATTTTCATCAGGAAAAACACCCACCGCTAATTTTTTAGTTGTCTTTTTATTATATTTTTGCATTTCTGATAAAAATTTATTATAAGCGGTGATGTATGAAACCTTCCCTAGGCTAAGAATTTCATGTATAATCCATTTTATAGGTTTCTTCCACAAAGTTTTTGCAGATACGTATCCATCTGTTAGGGTATACATTCTAATATATCTATTTTTCAATCTTGATAAATGCTTTCTGAATCTAGCTTCCTCCAAATCATCATCTGGAAAATAATCATAAGGAAAGATATCTAAGAAAATACCTTGATTAAATGTTTTATCAGCCTCTAATTCACCTTTTAAAATACCTGTTGTCAAACTATTCCTTATCTGTACATGTCCTCTTAAAGACCCTGGATCTGTTTCTTCTGTTTGAAAGAAATATGGGAATTGAAATTCTTTTTTTGCTACTTGACAAAATTTATCGTAATCATCACGTTTCATCATCAGATCAATATCATCATCCCACGGAATCATCCCATTATGGCGAGCTGCGCCTAAGAGCGTGCCTGAATCGGCAAAGTATTTTATATCGTATTTTTGGCAAACCTCCATTACTTTAGCTAATAAATCTAATTCAACGGCCCATACTTTTTTCATTTCAGGACTTATATAGTACCCACATCTAGTTTCACCATCAAAAAATCCCTCAGGAAACTGCAACTTTAAATCAACCATCTTATCACCTATTTCTAAAATGACTAAATACCACATTCGTATAGAACGTTTTTACAAAGGAATCTCTCAGTACAAAGAGAGTACAGCTATACACGGCCACTCCCACTACTACTTGTATAATGAATGTAACTATACCCGTACCAATAAATTTAGGAATAGTATATATTACAAGAAACATAATAACCGCTGAAACAAACTTTTTCCACGCTCTTCCTGCGATAATCTTAATATTTAAATAGTCCCCGCAGAATTTTAAATATAATATCGATATGGTGGTTTCTGCTATCAAAGAAGAGATTACTGCACCATAACTCCATAAATAAGGAATTAAAATGAGATTCAATAACAAATTGACAACCGAACCAATAATGATAAACTTCGCACTGGTTTTTCTCAAACCTGCTGGAGTGTAGTATTGTGAACCCAAACAATTGCTAATACCAATAATCAAGATAATAGGGCTCATCAGTTGTAAAAGAGGGATGACCTTATCATAGCCGGGACCGAAGAACCAGGGGACGAATACATCTGATACGCCAATCAACCCGAACACGACGCCGAATCCCATGAATAAAATATAATCAATAGATTTCTTTATGCGATCATGTATTTCTACAAATTTTCGTTCTGCAAACAATAATGACATTCTTGCTTGTAGCACACTATTCAATGCCGCAAAAGTCAGTGACTGAGAAATACGAATTATTTTTGTAGTCTGTTCATAATATCCATTTTCTGCAGCCGACCCGACAAATACTCCCAGTAATGTCTTATCTAAAACAGTATAAATAGATGTAGCTATCGTTGGTATAAAGTAAATTATTGTTTCCTTGAAATGGGGCAAGATGCGTAGACTATGCCACTCAACTCGTATAATAAGTTTAGGAAGATACATCCACATTGAAATATTCCCTAACAAGGCAGAGCCAGCTGTTATAGCAATATAAATAGCTAAATCATCATGTGTTTTCACAAAGAGGAATAATGCAACGATGCCCAGAATCCGAAAAAAAGCATTACGGTAAACGATATATTGAAACTGCTCCAATCCCATATATAGCCATGAAATATCAAATGCAACAGATAGGATAGTCATAGTCCAAACAAGATAATAGACACGATAGTTTTCATTTGCATAAATCCAACAAAACCACAGCAGTAAACAGAATGTAGTTGTAAATATAGTCAGTAATTCTATCTCGAAAAACAACTTACTTCTAGAGGCTACATCATTTCGCACTCGAGCAATTTCTCTAGTTCCATATCCCACTGTGCCTAATGCAGCAAACATAGAAAAATAAGTTTGTATCGATTCCGTATAGCTGACTATCCCTACACCATCTGCACCAAGCACACGTGCTATATATGGAGCAGTTATAAAGGGTGTAATAACAGCTAATATTTGATATGCTGTACTAAGTACGACATTTTTTTTTATACTAGGGTTTACCATAACTTAATAATATCAATGCTCCTATACATACATAAATTCTATCATGAAATGTTTTTGCTATCTCCAGCGTGCTCTTGATCACATCATCTGTATCATAGTACTTATACTTTGCCAGCCGTCCGCCGAAGATGTCATTGGTTTCTTGCTTGGCTAGCTCTGCATACTACCGGTTGCGCTCGCTGTTGGCGAGTTGATAGGCTTCTTTACCAATAGACATTGCTGCCCACATGCTCACGGCGTTCCAGCATCAACACCGACCTCCCCGCCCGTTTCGTCTCACAAGCAAAGACAGCACCAAACGAGCCGCTATCGACAATCAGATAATTGTACACGAAAAGATTTTCTGCCCCTTCTTTGTCAAGCCCCCATCCCCTCCTAAGTTTTCACAATGTACTACATGCATGAGTAGCTAGATTATCTAACTTCGAATCAAATGAAATTTGAATTGGTTGAAACAAATCGGCACGTCCTCATTATAACGCAAACGGCAAGATTCAGCAACAAGAATGGTGGCAATCAGCAATTCTCTCAAGTCGAGCAACTTCCTTCATATATCACCTGTGGATAACTCTGTTGATAACACGTGTATAACTTCGGAATACTTGTGGATAAAATTAATCACTGCCCCGCTCTATGTGTCAGGCTGCGCCCGCGCTGTGCCCAGTTTTCTGCGTTCTGTGACCTTGTGGATAGCTGCTTTCCGTTGGTGCGGCTGGCTTGACGGGCTCGCTAAGACGTAGCTCTAGCGAAGCGAAAGAAAAGAGTAACGTAGAGGCAGGCGTTTTCCTGTGCGGGCTGTGCGTCTGCGGTCGGATTGGTCGGTGGATCTCGGTGCTTTTTGGGGGGCTGTTGTTGGTATTTCTTCTCATTTATGCTTATTTCCATGTGCTTTTACCTGATTTTTCGAAGTGTCAAAAAATTTTCTTTTGAGGTCATAAAGCCAGTAGTTTCAAGGGTTGACACTCGTTTGACACGTCGTGTCCTCGGTTCGCAGGCATTTTTACGCTTGACACGGAGCAGCCCGGTACCGTATACTAAGCTTGTCAGCAGCAATGCGACGCACACTCTTTTGCACGACCAACAAACAAGACGGAATTCGGGCTTGCTTGTCTCGCACGGCAGATCAGCAGTCCGACAATCCTCTCGGTCTGTGATGCCTTGGAGATGAGCAGGCCCGTTTTGCTGTTGACGGCCGCATCAGGAAGCGATTTGATGAAAGGGGTGTTTTCTATGGCCAAGGAAGCGATGACGGGCTTCATCACGGAGTTCCGCTACTTCCACCAGATGATGCCGGTCCGGCCGCTGTCGGCGAGCGCACAGGCACTCTGGCAGTATCTCTTCTACCGCGCGAACGCTGCGTACTGGCAATTTCCCTTGCATTTGCAGCTCAACGAGCTGGCCGGGGCCCTGCGGCTCTCGCGCTCGTCGGTGCAGCGTGCCCGCGCGGAGCTCGCAGAGCAGGGGTATCTGCTCTACGAGCAGGAGCCGGGCAGCCGCTCGGTCAAGTACTACCTCATCAGCAATGTGCGCCCGCACATGCTCATGACGCCAGAGGAAATGCTCGCTGGCTCGAAATCGTATCAGGCTTTCCATGTAACAGAGACGCAGGTCCGAGAGGAGGATACTCATGTTTGCAACGAATCATGCACAAGGGCTGTATCGGGGAATTGAGAAGTACGGCGGTGGGTCGATCCGCGAGCTGACGCTGCGCCGCGAGGCCGGCGGGATCTCGCACGGGACGTTCGTCGCAGCGCGTCAGGAGCTCTGCGAACTCGGGCTCATCGCCATCGAGCGCATCGCGCGCAAGCCGCACTACGAGCTCATCAATCCGGTGCTGGCGGAAGTCATCCTCGCCAGGTCGGAGGCCATCTATGCGGCCGGGCCGGAAGCCGTCTGGAGCGCCAAGCAGGCCGCCAAGAAGTCAAGGCTGGCGAGGGAATCTGCAAAATCAGATAATGGTACGGACAAATCTGGCAATCCGCCGGAATCTGCCTCATAACTTCTATTATAATAGGAAGGAAAGTGGATGGAATAAGCAAGTCCATCCTCATTCCTCAGTCCAACTCATGTGAAAGGAGAGCAATATGCGTATCTTTATCAATCCGGGCCATGCGCTCGGCGGCCGGCCGGACCCCGGCGCGGTCAATCTCGAACACGATATCACGGAAGCCGAGGTCAATGCGCGCATCGCGCAGAACTGCTGCATCGCGCTCGAACGCTACGGCCACTCGACGAAGACGGTGCAAAGCCACAACCTTCGCGGCGAGGCGCCCGCCTACCCGAATGTCACGGCACTCGCCAACAACTGGCCGGCCGATGTCTTCCTCTCGATCCACGCCAATGCCGGCGGCGGCCGCGGCTGCGAGACGTACGCGTTCAGCGAATGTTCATGGGGCCACGGCCTTGCGACCATCGTGCAGAAGTCGGTGCACCGGGCCGTCAGTCGCCTCGACAAGTCTTTCCCCGACCGCGGCGTCAAGGTCAACCCCGACTTCACCGTGCTGAGGCGCACCGCCATGCCCGCCATCCTCGTCGAGACCGCCTTCCTCGACAACGATGAGGACATCGAGCTGCTGCTCAACTATCCCGCCGTCTTCGGCCAGGCCATCGCGAGTGGCGTCGACCAGTTCCTCCGGGCACATATCACGCCTGAAGGAGAGTTGATCTACGAAGAGGATGAGCCCGCCCCGATGCTCTGGCGATATGTACCGGCGCATATATAATAGGAAGCTTTTGTCCAGAATGTGTCAGCTTAAATGTCAAAATCTTCTTTAAAAAATCACTTGCATTTGACATGTCAATCCCGTACAATAAAATCAAGGCAAGGGAATAACACCCAAGCCAACAGGCAGTCCGCCGGCCTCGCGGCTGTCTCTGAGGCCACCTCTATCCCATTCATTTCTGCCATTGAAAATCGAAAGGAGAATCATCATGGCTACGCAGCGCACGAACATCACGACATCCCTCAAGATCAAGGTGGAGAACGGCACGACGAACACGGGTACGGTCAAGTACGCGACGCGCACGTTCAGCTCCATCAACCCGGAGATCAGCGACGAGGACCTGCTCGCCGTCGGCCAGGGCCTCGGCGCCCTGCAGTCGCACGATGTCGGCGACATCCAGCGCCTCGAGAACGCGACGATGATCACGGGCTAAGCCCCCATCCCTTCTGCCTCTAGACCACGAAAGGAGTCCTCACCATGAAACGCACGCTTGAAATCGAATTCCTGCTCGACAACGCCAAGACGAAGACCATCTCCCTGCTCGACCCGAAGGATGACATCTCGGATGCCGCCGTCAAGGCCTGGGCCGATAACGTCGTCGCCAAGAAAGCCTTCCTCGTAGGCGGCGCCTTCCCCGTCGCCTACAAGGGCGCGAACGTCCGCACCGTCGAGGTCGAAGAGCTCGCCTAAGCCCGGACTAAGCCCAGTCGGCCGATGCGTCATCCCTCCGCGCATCGGCTGCCTCTTACCAGCCATCCCTTCCGCCTTCACTCCCCCCAACAAGTAAAGTGACAAGGTGATTCCCATGGAACAGAACCTCCTCACCGCAATCTCCAGCGTCGGCTTCCCCATCGTCGTGACGCTCTATCTGCTGACCAGCTTCCAAAGGTCCATGGACCGCTTCACCGACCAGCTCAGCGAGCTCGTCAAAGAGCTCCAGCAGCAGCGCCACCTACTCCACTGACCCCCAACTCATCCATTACTCCATACTCCATCCCCCATAGAAAAAGCCGCCCGCAGCAGAAGAGCTGCCGGGCGGTTTTTTATGCTATATAATAGGAGACAAAGTTTCCTGCTCGTTTTGCATTAATACATACACTCCTATTATTTCGCTAGCTCTACGTTCACCCGCTCCAGCGCGCTCTTGATGACGTCATCCATATCGTAGTACTTATACTCTGCCAAACGGCCGCCGAAGATGGTATTCTCTTCCTGCTCGGCCAAGGCTGCGTACTGCTGGTAGAGCTTCTGGTTGCGCTCGTTATTGACTGGGTAGTATGCCTCTTCGCCGCGATGCCAGTCAGCTGGGTACTCGCGTGTGATGTAGGTGACGGGCTGCGTGCCGAACTCGAAGTGCTTGTGCTCGATAATGCGCGTATACGGGATCTCGCGCTCCGTGTAGTTGACGACAGCCACGCCCTGATGGTTCTCTTCTTCAAGGCGCTCCGTCTCGAAGTGAAGACCACGGTACTCGAGCTGGCCGAGCTTGTAGTCGAAGTACTCGTCAATCGAGCCCGTGTAGACGACCTTCTTGGCCACATCCTGATACGCCGCGCGCTCCTTGAGATAATCCACGCCCGTGCGCACCTCGATGCCGTCGAGCAGTGCTTCGATCAGCTTGTTGTAGCCACCGACCGGAATGCCCTGATAGCGGTCGTTGAAGTAGTTGTTGTCGAACGTATAGCGGACCGGCAGGCGCTTGATGATGAATGCCGGCAGCTCCGTGCAGCTGCGGCCCCACTGCTTCTCCGTGTAGCCCTTGATGAGCTTCGTGTAGATATCCGTACCGACGAGCGAGATGGCCTGCTCCTCGAGGTTCTGCGGCTCGCCCTTGATTGCCTTGCGCTGCTCCGCGATGATTGCCTTCGCCTGTGCCGGCGTCACGATATCCCAGAGCTCGCGGAACGTATTCATGTTGAACGGCAGGTTGTACAGATGCCCCTGATAGTTCGCCACCGGCGAGTTGATGAAGTTGTTAAAGGTGACGAATCGGTTGACATACGCCCAGACATCCTCATAGCTCGTGTGGAAGATGTGCGCGCCATACTTGTGGATGTTGATGCCATCCTTCTCCTCGCAATAGACATTGCCGCCAATATGGTCACGGCGCTCCAACACCAACACCGACTTGCCCGCCTGCTTCGCCTCATGCGCAAAAACCGCACCGAAAAGTCCACTGCCAACAATCAGATAATCATACATGATACTACCCCTCTTCTATCATCTAACTATCATCTAACGCTCAATCAACAACCGCTTCAAATCACAGCTGTGGCACGAGTTCCTTCAGATACGCCTCAAACTTGCCACCAAGATCTGGACGGCGCAGGGCGAACTCCACCGTCGCCTTGAGAAAGCCCAGCTTATCGCCAAGATCATAACGGATGCCCTCAAAATCATAAGCATAGACTGGCTGGCGCTTGGCCAGGACTTCCAGCGCATCCGTCAGCTGCACTTCATTGCCCTTGCCCGGCAGCGTGTGCGCGAGAATATCAAAGATGGCTGGCGTGATGACGTAGCGGCCCAAAACCGCCATGCGACTCGGTGCATCCTCGACAGCCGGCTTCTCCACCATATCGAGTACCCGCATCGTGCGCGCATCATCCGTCGGCTCGCCCTTGACGATACCATACGACGACACCTTATCCTCCGGTACCGTCTGGCAGCCAAGAACGGATGCCCCTGTCGCATTGTAAACATCGATAAGCTGCTTCAACGCTGGCCTACCCTCGCCGTTGTAGACAACATCATCTCCAAGCAGTACGGCAAACGGCTCATCCTGCACAAAGGCACGTGCACAGAGAATGGCATCGCCAAGACCACGCATGTGCTGCTGACGGATATAGTGGATATCGATAGCCCCCGTATCGCGAACCAGCTTCAGGAGATCAGTCTTCCCCTTCTTCTCGAGCTCCATCTCCAATGCCGGCGCCGAATCAAAATGGTCCTCGATTGCCCGCTTTGCATGGCCGCTGATGATCAAGATCTCCTCAATCCCGCTCGCCAGCGCCTCCTCCACAATGTACTGGATCGTCGGCTTGTCCACGATCGGCAGCATCTCCTTCGGCGTCGCCTTAGTCGCCGGTAAAAAGCGCGTACCAAAGCCAGCAGCCGGAATAACTGCCTTACGAATCTTCTGCATTTTCTCTCCCCCATACAAAACTTTTACATCAAATCCATTACTTTCGTGATGGCTTTCTTGGTAAAATAGCCACTAATTACTTTTTCCTGTAAAACTGTAATATTCTTTAGATAGCGCGCATAATCTGCCTCAGTCATAGAATCTAAAATCGTATTGATATCACTCAGTTTATCAACGCAGAAACCTATATCCTGTTCCTTCACAAAATCAGCAATAGCAGCCTGTGACCAGACAATCACCGGCAGGCATGAAGATATGTACAAGGATAATTTATGTGGATTATTATAACGCGTATATTCGCCAAATGAACCCGAGCATGTATCAATAGAATCTCCATCCCAGATCAAGCCAAAGCTACCTTCCAATCTGGCCGGAATTTCTTCCGATGTGAAGCTTCCCTTGTAGGTCACACTCTTTGAGTGTATTTTCTCCCGATTGAAGTTGATTCCATAAATAAAAAAATTCACGCCTAATTTATCCAAATCGTGATGCAAGAAAGTACTCTTAGCAAGATTGCCGGCAAAAGCAATCTCATATCGATACGTACGTTTAGGATGGTCGCTTGCAGGACGCAAATAATCAAACAGGTCCAATGTCAACATTGGTGTATGTACGCCTATTTTTTTCAACGCATCTGCCATTCGCTTATTATGTACGATAAGCATCTTACAGGTATTGAAGACTTCAATCTCATGCTGGATATCATCCTGGCCAAAATCACGCAATGAATCGACATCATGTATCAGCAAACATACTTCATTATATCGTAAAAGGCGCAACAATAACTTACGTAAGATGACATTAGAATAAAAAGGGTACTGGATGAACAGTCTCTTATCTTTCACCTGCGAAAGTTTTATAAATTTACTGATAGTATAGGGAGAAAGTACATAGCAAATCTTTTCAAAAACAGAGGAAAAATGATGCTCACTATATGAAAATGCCACGTCACGTACCATCTGATTAAAGATTACATCAATATCCTGACGGGCCTTACTGCCAGCATGATTACCGATATTACTTCGTTCTTTAATATAAGAATAACTTTCTCCCATAGCAGATATCCTCCAAAATTTCCCTTTCAGTTTTTATACTGTATAATAAAGTATTTATATAGTATAGTTATCTTCTCATCAGGTATGGCGTAAACGCATGTCACGATATGAAATCATAAAATACAGGAATACCATCCAATGTAACGAATATAAATCTACGCTCAATCCATGTTCAAAAAGAGAATAGACAAAGAGACTTATAAAAAAAGGAAGCCATTCGTATATAGGCATCTCTGAATGTTTTTTTGCATAATAAATCAAAAAAAAGAGAATACTCATCCAGAGGAATGTCCCTAAATAGCCAATCTCAAGAAGTAATAAGACATATGCATTATCAATTGGAATATCAAATCCATATTGAGACATAAGATACGCTCCTGCATTTCCTAGTCCAACACCCATTATTTTAGTTGTGTCAAGCGCTGATGAAAAATTTGACAATGCAATACCAAGTAATTCTGCACGACCTGAAGTAATATCTGCATTAACACTATCATCACGCAAAGTGGATAATGACTCCATCCCAATCACTGCAAAAAGAAGCAACACAGAATTTATAATGACAGAGCGCAGGTCCTTTTTCTCCATTATGCGTTTGCATAAGTAAAAGACTATTAAAAACAAAATTGCTGCTCGTGATTCAGAAACGATAAAGCTCAGTAAAAATACACTCCACCAGAAAATCTTAGATTTTGTGGATGTTTGTGTATAACTCAATCCTACCATTGCTGCAACAGTCATTATTCCGAACTGATTTGGATGACCGCAAAGCCCCCCTGTCCGTATTGTTTCCAAACTACTAAAAGATCCTAGACCTGCTGAAAATGAACAATTATATATACTCAATATCAAGTTCGGTGCATATGGGCTATGGATATCAGGATTGAGCGTTAGTGACCCATAAAAAGCTGCGACTATAACGATAATAACATTACAAAGCATTAAGTAACGTAATACCATAGTGTATTTTAAAAAGCCGACATTTTTACTGATAACCAAAGCTGCTATTACATTAAATAAAAGGTTAGATGCCTTTATGAGTATTCCCATATCTTTTATAACAAAAAATTGTAAGATATCCCAAAGGCACAGAGGAAAAAATAATAATATGAAGAGAAAAATTTCAGAGGAGTTTAATTTCAAGGTTCCCCAGAATAACTGAAAAACAAAAATTATCCCCAAAAAAATACCACTGATTCTATGCCCATTGATTTCTATTCCCGAATAAGAGAAAGCAATATACTGCAACAGAATCAAAGCCAGGACTAGTGGCACGTTCCATTTCTTTTCTTGCAATGAAAGAACGCTATGCATTTATTTATCACCTTCTCACTATATTACGCTTTATCTATTATATTTTTTACTTTTGTAACCTGATCTAGAATATCAAACCCATTTTCTTTTACTATCTTGGCAAAGATATCTCGTTCTTTGGGGAGGGGTGTATTTAATATTTCACCAGCCCAAAAAGATGGATGTGTAGTAGGTAAATAATGCGCTAAAGGTGTAATTGAGAGTTCCTTACTAATGGAATCCGAAAAGAAGCAGCATGCACCACTTGATTGTGCTTCTACACCAACTAAAGGCAATCCTTCAAATCTTGAAGGCAAAACAAACACATCAAACATTGAATAATATTCATTTATATTCTCTTTAGGAGACTCCACAATCACATTATCGTTCACACCATATTTATTTATTAGGTCCGATACCTTTTCAAATAATGGTTGATCACTTTTACAATCACCAACCATAAATAATACTATATCTTTATTGATTTTTTTTAATTCTGCGATAAGCGGTATCAAGAATTCTTGATTCTTCTGGTATGAAAAGCGCCCTATATGACCAATAATCATTTTACCGGATAGATTATATTCATTTCGTAATCTCAGCCGTGCCGATTTATCAAAGTGGAATCTTTTTGTATCAACGCCATTACGTATCACTTCAAATTTCATATCATTATATAAATAGCGTCCAGCCAGAAGTGAACATGCAAGTCGAATATCTACAATGCGATTTAGAATCTTTTTATTAACTAAGCGAATTCCCTGCATAACATGAGAAAAATTACCATCAATTTCACCGCTATTATGCGAATGGATAATCAATTTCTTCCCACCAAAAACTTTATAAGCAAGGGCTGGAAATATAACATTTAACCCATTCATATTAAAGACCATCGCATCATACTTTGAAGCATTATGATACATCCACTGTATAAAAATAAAATACGTACGAAAAGGCTTTTGTCTTCGATTAAACGGCAGAAAAATTACTTTCATATCCTTATATTTCTGCGCCCATGGAATCGCATCAATTCCCGATTGTATGCACATAAACTCATATTGAATTTGATTATGATTTAAGCGAGAATATTGATTCATCAAATATGCTTCAGTGCCACCATATACATCAGTTATACCAACCTGAAGAATTTTTTTCATATTCCATCTCCCATGTATACAATATTGTGCAAAAGAACTATTTATTTACAACCATAATTCAAGCATCTTTTCTTAGTTGGATGCCCAAATGCAAGATGCCTTGTATCAGTTTTGCTGTTGTGTAATATGAGCTACAAAACAAAACCACTAAGACCTTTCTGGAGAATGGTATTGGTGCATGTAAAAGCTCACTCCTATTTTTTTTCAAGTTACATAATAAGAAACCTATCTCCTTACTAAAACGTTGATAATTATAGTCAAACTGCTTTGATATAGCTAATGTACAAAGAATTGCAAACTCAGCACGTTTTTTATTTAGCTTAGCTAATCTTAGAATATCCTTATCTCCAAACCGCTCTGCATTTTGTACAACATTATCCCAGGCGATAATAGGATCAAATGTAGTAGAATTAAAGTCCGTTTTAGTTGCGCCCGATGGGTTTACAAAATAATTATATACTATTTTAGAAGAGTATGCTATTCTTCTTGATTTCAATATCACAGGAAATAGTCCTGCAATATCTTCACCACCAGCTATTCCCTTCATAAATCGTACATCTCTAAATAAATCAGCCTTGAATAGCTTAGCCCAAAGATACTGTGCTTGTTCCTGAGTGTGGACTTTAAAAAACTTATCTAAAAACTCCGAACGGCTCAAGCATCGCTCTTGAATAGTACAAGAATGTAATACCGTTTCATTATCAAGAAGTATATCCTGATTCCTTGTCAAACGATATTGTGCCATGCAAAAATCTGCTTGTTCTTTATTCAATAAGGTATATAAATACGAGAGTGCATCTTCTGGCTCCCAGTCATCTGAATCAATAAACTGTATATATTCACCTTGTGCTCGATCTAAAGCTACATTCCTCGCGATACTTACTCCTTGATTTTTTTGATGAATAACATGTATCCTTTTATCGGTATCTGCATATGAATCACAAATATGCCCCGACGAATCAACAGAACCGTCATCCACTAAGAATAATTCCCAATTCTTATAAGTTTGGCACTGGATAGACTCGATACATCGACTTAGATATCGTTCAACATTGTATACAGGAACAATAATTGTAATAAGTGGCTCATTAATTACATTCTTCAAATTATTTTCTCCTTATATATTAAGATTTGAACGATAGATTTTCTTGAAAGCATTATATTAAAATTGATAACCTATGACTAGGACTAAATTTTTTCAACAATACTCTAGAGAATACCACAAACGAAATCTAATAGAAAATAACATCTCTGCGTTTCCCCATTTCGCTCGATTTACAGAATTACACTATCAAATAAGAAACTTTTTTTCATATCACCTAATAGCACAAACTAGAAAACCTTGGATACTTTCTCCAATTCATTTCTACACTTATTCTTTTATCTTAGCAAAAAATACCTGAAAATACTTTTTGACAAAAGAAATACCACAACATAATATGAGCATTGATAAGGTACGCTTTTTTTGTAATAAAAGGTACATCACCCGTTCTTTTCCTTTATAGAAAGGAAGTATATCGTTCGCTGCGCAAAACGATCTGAATATAGAATCATGATATATCTGCTTTATCTTATTTATAACTGTTCTGGTTGAAACATCATCCAACAATCGGCAAATCGTTGAATACACAATACGAATGTAAAGCCAATATATCTCCGCCTTATTTGAAGATGTCAAGAGATTCCATTCAGCATACTTTTCCAAGAGAATCTCTACTTTTGCCTTTGAGCATTCATAGTATCGATCATTCTGGCGAGTTGACAGACTGTTATTGACTTTTTTTTCATAATGATAACCAACGTAGCTCATACAAGCCATGATATTAATCCTATCAATCAACCTCATATTCATCATGAAGTCTTCATTCACGTGCATGTTTGTATCAAAATTCCAAAAATCTTTTGGAACAGTTTTTAAATCATAAAAACTGTTCCAAAGATATCCGAATAACGGCAACTTCTCCATCGGCAAAATTGCATTTCGGACATCAGTAGCAGAGTTCAATATCTCGTCGTTCAGGCGTACTTCTTTTTTACCAATGAAATTCTGCTCAACATCATAGTATTGCTCTACGACACTGTACTTAACTAACTGTGCACTTGAAGAATCAATCTGTTCCTTTACCTTCAAAAAAAGGTCCGGTTCAATATAATCGTCTGAATCAACAAATGTCAGGAATCGACCTCGAACAAGTTTCATTCCCTCATTTCTGGCATTTGCTACTCCTTGATTGGATTGTGTTCTCGTGACAATGATGCGATTATCATATTGCCCATACTTCTGCAAGATTTCAGCACTGCCATCCGTCGAGCAATCATCGACAACAATCAACTCAAAATCATGAAAGCTTTGATTCAGCACACTGTCAATAGCACGTCGTAACGATTTTTGAGAGTTGTATACCGGCATCAACACCGAAAAAAAAGGTGAACTCATACGAAACTTATCCTTCCAAATCGATAAAAGATTACTTTACTGTCTTCTTATAGACCAACAACCCGTATGCAAATGATATCAGCCAGCCTAACACAAATCCCACAGCCGTCATGAGTTTTGGTCTAGGCCATGCCGGCTTTTCTACAAATGGCAGTGTGGCGGGGTCGACAATCTGGACATCCATGGAATCCATTGCCTGGCGTACACGACTCTGCTCACACTGCTGAACGAGATTGACGTAGACCTGGTTCTTGATCTCTGCATCGCGTTTGTACTCGAGGTAATCTACGACACCTTCTGGCAGATCACCAAGTTCCTGCTGCTTACTGTCACGCTTTTCCTTGATGGCTGCTTCACTGGCCTGGGCCGTTGCAACAGTTGCCTGAGCCTGTGCCTGTGTCTTCAGGAGTTCGGCCTGAGCCGGGTTAAGGGTTGTTGCATTCGAGGATACGACGTCGTTGACTTCGTTCGTCAAGCTACTCTGCAATTTGCTAAGCTGTTCACGGGCGGCAATGACCTGCGGATTATTCTCGGTATAACGCTGTCTGAGGCCGACGAGTTCGACCTGCTTGGCGACAATCTGATTGCGGATGCCCTGCACCGTTGCATTGTCGTTGATGTTGTAGCTCTGGCTGCCTGCCTTCATCTCGGTTAGCTTTGCATTGGCCGTATCCAACTGCGCCTGCCCAGACTGCGCCTGGACTTCCATCTTGCTGATGGCATCGTCATAAGCATCAAGGCGGGAAATCAGTGCCTTTGCCTGGGTATCCGGGTCATAGATCTTATGCTCTTTCTGATACTCGGCAAACTTCTTAGCTGCTTCATCTGACTCCTGTTTTGCCTGTTCGATGCGTTCATTCAGGAACTGGACGAGCAAGCTCTGGGTCTCCTTGTTCATGCCTGTCATCATATCGAGGAAGTTATTCACGACATCCTGCGAGATTTTCTGGGCTTCTTCCGGCGTCTTGCCCTTGGCCGTAACTTTGATGAGATTCGTCTGCTTCGTATTCTCGATCTTAAGATTTGACTTGGCAAACGCCTCCGGTGTCAGGAATTTCTTCTTGTCCTCTGGCCAGTCAAGATTGTCGATGATTGGCTGCAGGACGGTATTGCTCTTCATGAGTTCGACATATGTAAGTGTTGAAGGGTTTCCCGCACCAATCCCCAGAGCAGCAGCTGCGGCCGCAGCTCCACCGCTGGCCAGCTGTGAACCGGTCATGCGAGTCTGGACGGTGGTGGTGGATTCATAAGTCTTCGGCCAGACGAGCCCGGCTACGAGGGCGATGGCGGTGCAGCCTACGACGATACCACCGACGACTTTCTTGCGCTGCAGCATGATGTCTTTGAGGCGGCCAAAATCGATGGATTCTTCTTTTTCCAAGGTATTCTCTCCTATCTATGCCTGTAATGATTCCTGATATGATGCGGGATTAATGTGAGGTCGTCAGACCGAGTTTGCGCGCGACGAAGAGGCCGCCTTTGCGGACCCAGTTCTGCTTTTCGAGGAAGGATACATTCTGCTCGTGATACGGGACCTGGTTCTTCTCGAGCCAGATATCGAGCATCAGCTCGCTGACGAAGCCAAAGATGCGCGCTTCATAGGCGGAATATGCGCTGATGTCCACCCGGTCTTCAATTTTGAACAGGATGTCGAACATCCACTGGCAATAGTCGTCATAGAGGTCCTTGCGCATGACGAACATGTTGAACATATGCGCCCAGGTGCGCTTCATGACCGTATCATGCGCCTCAACATATTCAGGATAATCCGCCCGGATGATTTCGTCAAGGGCCTGCAGGCCTTCTGCATGATGTGCATGCAGGTAGTGGGATTTGTTCGATTCGATATAATAGCGGCGCTTGTCGGCCACGACGGCCGGCGTATCAGCCAGCAGTTTCTCCCACTCTGCCTTGGACAGGATTGCCGCCCGCTTGCCCTCTATCGAGCGCGCTTCCTTATTGGTGAAGTAGCGGCGATAATGGACGAGGCCGACGTAATCCGCCGACAGGTTCTTCCAAGCCCAGTACAGGGCCGTCAGTTCACAGTAATGCGGATTCTTAGCACTGATATTGTCGCCGGTATTGTCGCCAGTGAAGCCAATGCTCTCCTTGCCCTCACAGCCTACATGAATCGGCATGTAGACATCATCCTGCGGCATCCAATACGGCTTATGCGCCGCGACCATGATTTTTATATCCACAAAATCTCTCCTTATAAAACGAAGCCTCAAGAACTATTCTCTTTCCTATGAATGAAGTTATGTGCTACAGCACTATCCTCATTGAATACCAAAACATTCATATTCCAGATTCGCATTTCTGCTCGAAGTTGCTTGCGCAGTAGTTCCCCCAAAGGTGCACGATGATCATCCCTGAGATTTTTTACAATCAGAATCAGTTTAATACGCGGTTGCTGCTTGAATGCTTCCCTCAAACAATCTGGAAAACACGGTTCCTCATCTGGCAGTGCTTGTGCAAGTAAAGCATAACACATTTCTAAGGAATGAACAAATTTCTTACTGATACTTGCTACGAACTTAGATATATCCTTGTCATTTTCTTTATCGGGTGCAGTCTTCTTCGCCTCAACAAACATAATATTCTGCTTCGGGCCCAGCGTGATGAATTCTACAGTGGAGACACCACGCGTATTCACCTTGCGATAGGTATCCGACTTCTCGATGAGGAATGTCTTTGTTTCAGGCGGGTGAAACCACATGTCGGATTCATGAATCTTTAGCATAGTCGTCCCCCAAGGTCAAATCCACTTCGCGCTCGTAGAGGCTGACCGATTCATCGATGATGCTGTTATCGGGCATCCCCTTGCACAGGTCGTCGTAGGCCGGTGTGCCGGTATCGCTCAGGGACAGCACGGGGATGCTCATGTGGTGTTCCTGTGCCAGGAGGTAGAGCTCTTTGATGGCAAAGTAGGAATGTGTGGCGATGAAAAACTGCATGCCGCTCTGGGAGAGTTCGTAGATCATCCGGAGGAACTTGACGACGGCCTGAGGATGCAGGGAGGACTCGATCTCATCGAGGAAGACGACGGACTTCGGGGTCAGGTATCGATTGGCCAGCAGCTGGTTGAATATCGCGATCTTCTTGATGCCCTCGGCTGTCGTGTTGATGGAATAGAGCGTGTTCCCCTTCTTGTAATACCACTGGCGCTTCTTCTCGTCGTAGTCGACGGTACCGCCTAAGATATCCCTGAGAATCTTGCGGCCATCGGAGAAGTGCTGGTAGTTGTTGCCGCGCTGGCGGGGCAGCTGCAGGGCTTTGACGAGGTCAAGGTAGGTATCGTCGAAGCCGTACATCATATCCTGCTCGCGCGACTTCAAGATGACGTCCTGCAAGGACAGGACCTCTTTGGCGGGGATGAAGACGGTGTTGCTATCGCGATTCCGCTTGAAGGTCGTCCCGGCCTTCAGGATCTTCTTGACCGTATCCCGCCCGAACTCATAGGAGATGGATTTACCGTCCACTTTCATCGAGAAGGTCAGCTTGCCGCCATTTGTTTTGTTGACCAAGTCGCCAAGGCGGTCGCTCTGGAAGGTCCAGTGCAGCTTCTCCTGCAGGATGTCCTGCAGGGACTGCTGGGCATTGCCGCGCCTGTACTGCTCCAACGTACGCATGGCGACATACATCGCCTTCAAGATGAAGGTCTTTCCCGTCCCATTGATGCCCAGGAGCAGATTGATGTTCTGGAGATGCTTCCATTCTATGTTTCTATGCATGCCGAAGTTTTGGACTTGTATGGAATCAATCATCGTGACATCTCCTTCCCTATAAAGAATAAATCAATATGCGCCTTTGCCGAAGGCGACGGCCTTGACGGTCTTGAACAGGTACATGAGGTCAATCCAGACGGACCAGTTGCGGACGTACCAGGTGTCCATGGCGACGCGCTCTTCGTAGGTGGTGTCGCTGCGGCCGCTGGCCTGCCACATGCCGGTGATGCCGGGCAGGACCATGCTGTACTCGCGGAAGTAGTCGCCGTAGCGCTCGATCTCTTTGGTGACGATGGGGCGCGGGCCGACGAGGCTCATGTCGCCCTTGATGACGTTCCATAGCTGCGGCAGCTCGTCGAGGCTGGTCTTGCGGAGGAAGGCGCCGAGCTTCGTGACGCGCGGGTCGTGCTCGAGCTTGAAGTTCTCCTCCCACTCCTTGCGGGCCTCGGGATTCTCAGCGAGGTATTTCTTCAGGGCTTCCTGCGCATTCGGGATCATGGTCTGGAACTTGTAGCACGGGAAGAGCTCCCCATTGCGGCCGACGCGCTGATGCGCGAAGATGATATGGCCCTTGTTGCTGATGGCGACCATGATGGTCAGCACGATGAGTATCGGCGAAATCAGGATGCTGCCGATGGTCGTGCAGATGATGTCGAAGACGCGCTTGATGATGCGGTTGCGACGGCGCGCGAGGTTGTTCCGCATGTGGAGCATGAGGACTTCCTCGCTGAAGAGGACTTCTGCCTCGGCGCCGATCATCGGGGTGCCGATGAGGTCGGGCGCAAAGGAGATGTCGCGCACGTAGGGCTGTATCTTGGAGATGAGCTCCTGGAGCTGGTCGCGGTGCATGCCCGGCGCGGTGATGATGACGTTCTGGACGCCGGAGTCGCGGATGATGGACTCGGCATCGGCGACCTTGCCGTAGAGCAGGAAGCGCGAGGCGACTTTCTCGGAAAGCGGGTTGTCGTCGATGAGGCCGACGATGTCGTAGCGGTAGCCGAGGTCATTCCGGTAATAGCGCAGGACGCGCTCGGCCGTCTTGCCCGCGCCGACGAGGATGACGGGCTCGTAGAACAAATGGCACTTCTTGATGAACGTCTTGGCGAGGTAGCGGATCAGGTAGAGATTCGGCACCAAGAGGACGATGAAGAGTCCGACGAAGAGGCGCGAGGTCAAGGGACCTGCGGCAGAGAAATAGATGACGAGCAGGCAGGCCATGAAGCCGTAGAGCACGGCGAAGAAGACGTCGCGCGACGAATCGAGGATGGAGTGCATCTGCCGGTAGGCATGTGCCTGTCCAAGGAACAGGATGAAGATCAGCGGTATCCAGAGGTAGATGTACTGCGGCGCGATGGCGTATGGCGCGGTGTGCCGGTCGATCAGGTGATGGAGACCAAGGGCCTCCTGCTCGGCCAGCAGGATGGCGACGTAGTCGAGCAGGATGAATAGGACTGGGTAGAGATAGCGGGCGTAGCGCGCGCTGCGTACCCTCGTCCTGTTGGCCAGGCGAATCATTTTTTCCAATTGTGATATTCCCCCAATATCATAATCATAAGTTCATTTCCCAACCATCAGTCGGTCAGGTTCTTGTAGAGCGCCCAGGCGTTGATGTATGGCAGGACGTCGGTGTCGAGCTTGATGCCATTGGAGCGTGGGACGTAGATGATGTCGCCGTCTTCGATCTCGACGTTCTGCGTGAGGTCGTGCTTGACGGTGTAGGCTTTCATGTTGAGGGTGCGGTAGTACATGGTGCCGTCGATGACGCGCATGATCTGGATGCGGGTGCTACGGCCCTTGCGCGCCCAGCCGCCCGCGGTAGCGAGTGCAGCGTAGGCATTCATGTTGTCGATGGCCATGTCCTGGACACCGGGCTTATTGACCTCGCCCATGACGTAGACTTTGCGCGGACCGTAGCTCGTGATGACGAGCGAGAGGTCGGGGATGCGCAGGTACTGGGTCAGGGAGTCCATGAGGACAGCCTTGGCCTCGTCGAGCGTCAGGCCCTCCATCTTGACGCTGCCGACGTACGGCAGCTGGACGTAGCCGTCGAGGCCGACGGTGATGCTGTTGATGCCGATGCCATCCGGGAAGCCGACGGCGAGGATGCTCAGCGTGTCACCGCGGAACAGGCGGTAGCTCGGCGAGACGGTCGTGTGGCGCAAGGAAGCCGTCTTGAACATCTCCTTGGACTCGACGTAGCGGGCTGCGGTGTCATCGTCATCCGCGGCGGACTGAGCGGACTGGGCGCTAAGGGCTGCTACCGTATCGGTAGGCGCGGCGGAGCCGACTGCTGCTTTCGTATGGGAGACGGAAGCGGTCGGTGCGGCGAGCGTGCCCATGGCCGTCTGGGCGGCTACGTCGGTGGCCGTAGGCGCGGCAAAAACGGCGCTGCCTGAGAGCAGGAAGGCCGTGATGGTGAGAGCCGGAAGGCTGTACTTCATAAGATAAAACCCCTCGTTTTCTGTATTTGCGTATGAAATAGTCGAATATACGCTACTAGAATACCACCTTTTCTAGGAAAAGACAAGGTTTAGAGGCAGATTAGCAGGCTGTGGCGCGCGGTATGATTTGATAGAATCTTGAATACCTGTTATAATTATGGAAGCTATCGTCTGTGATGCTGTTGTTATTCTTGATTTTATTTTCACATTCTTTTTGAAAAGGGAGATTTTCACTTATGTTACTCAATCGCAAATCGGTAGAGCTCCTGGCTCCGGCTGGCACTTGGGATGCGCTGGTGGCGGGCGTGGAGTCGGGTGCGGATGCTGTCTATCTCGGCGGCAAGCACTTCAACATGCGCATGCATGAGGGCGGGTTCAACTTCGACGATGCCACGCTCAAGAAGGCCATTGACTACGCGCACGCGCACGGGGTGCGCCTCTATGTGACGCTCAACAACCTCATCAGCAACGAGGAGATCCCGGCGCTGCGCGAGTACCTCGCCTATCTCAACGAGATCCGCCCGGACGCACTGCTCGTGCAGGATTTTGCGGTGCTCGAGCTCGTGCACGAGATGGGCATCACAATCCCGCTGCACACGTCGGTCATGATGAACACGCACAATGAGCACGCCATCGAGAAGCTCAAGGAGTACGGCATCACGCGCATTGTCGTGGGCCGCGAGATGACGCTGTCGGAGCTCAGCCTCTTCCGCGAGCGCACGGGCATCGAGGTCGAGTACTTCATGCACGGCGACATGTGCATCAGCGAGTCGGGCCAGTGCATCCACTCGGGCGTGCTGTTTGGCCAGAGCGGCAACCGCGGCCGCTGCCTCAAGCCGTGCCGCTGGGCTTACCAGCTCATCGACGAGAAGACGGGCGAAGTGCTCGACGAGGACGGGCCGGGCGCCTACAAACTCGCGCTCAAGGATATGTGCATGTACCGCGCCATCCCGCAGCTCATCCAAGCGGGCGTCTTCTCCTTCAAGATTGAGGGCCGCATGCGCCCGGCGGGCTTCATCCGCCGCATCGTCTCGACGTACCGCAAGGCGATCGACGCCTACATCGCGGACCCGAATGGCTATACGACGGACGAAGAGGGCTGGAAGAATCTCTACGATAACCGCGCGCGCGACTTCACGACGACGTTTGCGTTCGGCCAGCCGGGCAAGAAGGACATCGGCTTCACGGGCGAGCGCGAGCCGCGCTTCTTCAGCCATGCGGTCAAGGAAGCGGGCTTCCAGGATGAGGTGCTGCGCCAGGAACGCGATATCGAGAAAGCGAATGCGCCGCACCGCACACTTAGCGTGCGCGTCAATACGGTCGAGTCGGCCAAGGCGGCCATCGACAACGGTGCGGATACCATCTATGTCGGCGGCGAGGCGTTCCGCCCGCTGCGCCCGTGGAAGCTCGGCGACTATGCGGAAGTCCTCGCCTATGCGAAGGGCAAGGCGCGCGTCGTCGTCAATACGCCGCGCACGACGATGCGCCGCGAGTGCGGGGAGCTCGAGCAGTTCTTTACGGCACTGCGCGAGATCAAACCGGATGGCCTGATGGTCAGCAACCTCGGCTCCTTGAAGCTCGCAAAAGCTATCACGGACCTGCCGGTGCAGGCGGATGTGTCGTTTAATCTCTTCAACCAGCTCGCAGCGAAGTTCCTGCAGGAGAACGGCCTTACGATGGCGACGACGTCGTACGAGCTGTCGTTCGAGCAGCTGCGCGAGATCGTGGAGAGCGCGGCGCTGCCGCTCGAGACGGTCGTGCACGGCTCGTATGAGTCGATGATCTGCGACCACGACTTCCCGGCGATGAGCCTGCCGGAGTTCAACGAGCTCGACAATCCAGAGGTGCTCGACCGCCACTATGCGCTGCTTGACACGGCTGGCGAGAAGCACGCGATCCGCATCGACCAGTACGGCCGCAACCACCTCTACTTCGCCAAGGACCTCTGCCTCTACCCCTACCTCGCGAAGTTCAATGGTCTGGCCTCGTACCGCATCGAGGCGCAGGACTACTCGCCGGAGCTCACGGGCTGCGTGACGAAGCTCTACCGCGAGGCGCTCGATGCGCTCGCAGCCGGCAAGAGCGCCGAAGAGGCGTTCGACCATGAGGCGTTTGAGCAGGTGCAGAAGATGAGCCCGCGCGAATGGGGCATCGGGACGTACCGGTTCCGCCAGAGTCGCAATTCGATCTGAGCACTTCCTTAATAAATATGCAGCTGTGATGTTTCGCACTGTTGCTTTATCGCATACATCTTAGGAGGGATTTACTTTGGCTGAAGAAACAAAACGAACATACATTGGCCCTGAGGCCATCATCGAGAAGAAGAAGAAGTACATCATGCCGTGCCTCGGCCATTTCTACAAGGAGCCGCGCGAGTTTGTCAAAGGCTCGATGCAGTACCTCTACGACAGCGAGGGGCGCAAATACCTCGACTGCTTTGCGGGTGTGTCGGTCATGAACTGCGGCCACTGCAACCCGGAGATCACGAAGAAGGTCCAGGAGCAGGTCGGCACGCTGCAGCACGTCTGCAACATCTACCTGACGGAGAACTTCGTGAACCTCGCGGAAAAGCTCGCGCAGGTCACGCCGGGCAAGCTGCAGAAATCGTTCTTCTGCTCGACGGGCTCGGAGGCGACGGAGGGCGCGCTGCTGCTCGCCTCCATCTACACAGGCAGCAGCGAAATCATCGCCCTGCGCAATGGCCTGCACGGCCGCACGAAGCTCGGCATGAGCGTGACGGGCATCCAGATGTGGCGCACGGACCCGGAGCCTGTAGGCGGCATCCACTTCGCGCCGAATCCGTACTGCTATCGCTGCCCGCTCGGCAAGAATCGCGAAACGTGTGACCTCGCCTGCGCGAACATGGTCGAGGACGTCATCCAGACGTCGACGGCCGGCCATCCGGGTGCGTTCATCGCGGAGACGATCCAGGGCAATGCGGGCATCGTCGTGCCGCCGAAGGGGTACTTCCAGCGCGTCAAGGAAATCCTTGCGGCGCACGGCACGCTGCTCGTCATCGACGAGGTCCAGACGGGCTTCGCGCGCACGGGCAAGCTGTTTGCCATCGAGCACTTCGGCGTGACGCCGGACATCATGGCGATGGCCAAGGCACTCGGCAACGGCGCGCCAATCTCGGCCTTCATCTCGACGGCGGAAATTGCCGACACGTATACGCGTCCGGGCGCCTCGACGCTCGGCGGCAACCCCGTCTCGACGGCGGCCGGCCTCGCCGTGCTCGACTACATCGAGAAGCATGACCTCTGCAAGAATGCCGAGGAGCGCGGCGAACAGCTGCGCGCCGGCCTGCGCGAGATCCAGAAGAAGCACCCGATCATCGGCGACATCCGCGGCCTCGGCCTCATGACCGGCGCCGAATTCGTCCACGCCGACAAGAGCCCCGCCGCCGCCGAACTCGATGACGTCCTCGAGACCCTCAAGGACCGCGGCTTCATCATCGGCAAAAACGGCATCGCCCGCAACGTCATGGCCTTCCAGCCGCCACTCGTCATCACGGCAGAAGACATCGACAACGTGCTCAACGCGCTCGAGATGGTGCTGACGGAGAAGAAGCTCTGATTGCTGTCGGCGCCAGGTCAGTTGCTCAATTGCATAGATAGCAAAAAGGAGATGCAAATTGCATCTCCTTTTTAGGTGAACAAAATCTCCGGCACGCGGGCAAATTTGACAGTTTCGCGAAAATCATGTAAAATTTTCTTGTATGACTATGACATTGACTATGACAGGATTTCATTTTGGAGGGACCTACATGAAAAAATCAGCACTGTTGACGGCGGCACTGCTCCTCGTCAGTTCTTCCTATGCGATGGCAGCTCCGATCAACCAGATGGCCAATCATGAGACGGCTATCGGCGTTGGCACGAAGGAGAGCTACATCGAGCACAAAGTGACGAACAAGGCAACGGCTGGCTTCCAGTATGCCGACCGCGATGAGAAGGGCGACCACAAGGACGCCTATCTGCAGTATGATATCATCGGCTCTGAGCTCAAGGTCATCGGCGGTTACCGCTGGAACCTGCCGAACGACAAGGACAACGCCTTTGCGGGCGTCGCCGTGAGCACGCCGAAGGTCCTGGGCTTCGACGCCTATGCCTCCTATGTCGCAGGCAAGGATTTCAATGAGACGCAGGTCGGCGTCAACAAGAACCTGCTGTTCAACGTTGACCTCAACGTCAACTACCACAACTTCAAGCCGGATGAAGGCAGCCGCGAGAACGGCGTCGGCGTCGGCGTGTCCGTCAAGTTCTGACAATTGAAATGCAAAATTGCATAAAAAAAGAAAGCCCGCAGTACTGCGGGTTTTCTCATATATGCGATTCGCGCGCTTGCCATGCTGTTCATACGAGATTGCGTAGGGCCGAGCACGGCTTGCTGCTTCACTCTGCTGCGAGCTTATTCTGCATCAAAGAGCGGCAGCGGCTCGAGGAAGATGATGTCGTCGCGCTTGGCGGCATCGCCCTCGGCGAGCACGCAGGCCTGGCCGATGACCTTGCCGCCAGCCTTCTCGGTGAGCTCCACGAGCGCTTTCATCGAACCGCCCGTGCTGATGACATCGTCGAGCAGCAGGACGTTCTTGCCCTTGATGCGCTCAATGTCCGTACCGTCGAGGCAGAGCTTCTGCGTGCCCTTCGTCGTGATCGAGACATCGTCGACCCAGAGCGCGTTCTCCATGTACGCCTTGACCGACTTGCGCGCAACGATGTAGCGGTCCATGCCGAGCGCACGGGCGAGCTCCTCTGCGAGCGGGATTCCCTTCGTCTCCGCCGTCAGCACGTAATCCGTCTCGGGCGGCACCTTCTTCGCGAGCTCCCGCGCACAGGCGTCCGTGAGCTCCACATCGCCTAGCATGACAAAGCCCGCGATGGCCAGCTTGTCCGTGACATTGAGGATGGGCAGGTTGCGCGTGCAGCCTGCAATGTGTAACGTATAATATCGATCTGCCATTTGAGCACCTCTTCATTGTATGTATTACCATCTTCTTATTATACTATGAGATGGTGCATGCGCGCAAACGCGTTCAAGCGGATTGGCCCGCAAAAAATGGCAGATTCAGTAGATTTATGAGAATTCATCACGATTATGAGAAAAGGAGATACCATAAATGAGTGAAATGCATGATATCCACGAAAGTGACGAGGCCGGAGTCAGCAAAGAGCAGCGCGCCATCGACCAGATCACCCACATCCTGCTCCACGCCCTCACAGAAGACGGCATCGGCGAGCAACTCGAGCACGCCAAGTCTCAGCAGGAAGTCTACAAGCTCCTGCAGACCCTGCCGTACTTCAAGCTGACCTTCGAAGAATTCCAGCTCGGCATCCAGGCCCTGCGCCAGCAGCAAGCTGAGATCCATCAGGATTGACTTTTGCCTGCTTTTCCCTGGGCTATGCCCTCGGCAAAGATATCGGCACAAAAAAATGACCGCCCTAGTTCCCACGCTATGCGGTCATCTTGACTGAATCGTAGAGGACAACCGTCTACGGTGGTCTCTTTTTCTATGTCTATATAGTAAAGATATAAAAACAACCATACCAAATCTATAGATAATTATATTAAAATATGTTATAATTATCTATAGAAGGGAGGCGAGTCCCATATGTTTGCTAAAGATGTTCTTCGTGTCTTGCAGGTTTCTAGGCCAACGCTCACGAAATACGTCAAGACAGGGATTATCCGTGTCCACGTTATGCCCAATGGCCACTATGACTACAATGAAGAAGATGTCTACAAGTTCCAAAAGCTTGACTCGCAGGAAGTGTTCGAGGATACCGTAAGCCTGTTGCATTGCTACTCCATGAAGCTGTATGAAAGCCGCAGGAGACTGCGGAAGATCAAGGAGGCGATAGAGGATGATGAAACGAGTGGAACACCACCGGCTTAAATCTTCTTCACCGTTCTACGCCATGCTGCGCGAATTCTGTCATTGTTCCAAGAATCTGTACAATCACGGAAACTTCCTGATTCGTCAAACATTCATTGAAGATGGCAAATGGCTGCGCTATGGCGAAGTCGACCGTTTGCTGAAGGCTGACGCAGAGTACCCCGACTATCGGGAGATGCCGACTGCACAGACGGCACAGCAGACACTCCGCATCTTGGACAAGAACTGGACATCATTCTTCGCGGCCATCAAGGACTGGAAAGCGCATCCCGAGAAGTACAAGGGACGGCCAAAGCTGCCAAAGTACAAGCCGAAGGATGGCTATTTCCCGCTGGTGCTGACAAACCAGAACTGCAAGCTCAAGGACGGAGTCATCCGCTTTCCAAGAGTCTTTCAAGGATTCACGGTAAAGGCCATCTTCGCCAGTCAACCAGATACTTCGTTCAAGCAAGCACGCATTATCCCGCATGGTGATGAGATTGATCTGGAGCTCGTCTATGAGTTGCCGGAAGCCGAGGAGAAAGCCGACAATGGAAAGTATGCCGCCATCGATATCGGCGTCGACAATCTCGCGGCGCTGGCCTGGAACACAGGTGAACGACCTGTCCTGCTCAAGGGGACGCCGCTCAAGTCGGTCAACCAGTACTACAACAAGCAGATGGCCAAGCGCAGGAGCATCTGTGAGCTGATGAATGGACGCCATTCATCCAAGCGAATCGCGCGGCTCACAGCGAAGCGGAACCGTAAGGTCGAGGATTACCTGCACAAGGCAAGCCGCAAGGTCATCGACTTGTGCGCGGAGCAGGATGTGTCGGTACTGGTCATCGGTAAGAATAAGGGCTGGAAGCAGGACGTGAGCCTCGGCCGCAAAGTCAACCAGAGTTTCGTGCAGCTGCCTTTCGCCCGCTTCATCCAGATGATCCAGTACAAGGCTGAGTCGATTGGCATGAAGGTCGTGCTGACTGAAGAAAGCTATACGAGTGGCACGTCGTTCTTGGATGGCGAGGCTCCGACCAAAGACCGCTATGACAAATCGCGCCGCGTTCATCGCGGCCTGTTCCAGGCAAACGATGGTCGGAAAATCAATGCCGACGTTAATGGTGCTTACCAGATCATGCGAAAAGTATTCCCGAATGTGAATGCAAACGGGATAGAGGGTGTAGCGTTACGCCCCGCTGTAGTAGCCCTTTCGATGAGCGCTCGCCGCAGCTCCGGCTGCGCTTGATGCGAGAAAGAGTGAACAGCGAAATTTATTAAAAATACGAATATTATTATTTGGTATTTATAATAAATATAACGTCATGCGAGCAAGAGAGATGCAAGATGAAGACCTCTTCCACCGCTTCGCGATTCCCCTTCCCCGTGTGCGGGGAAGGCTTTATGGGGTCCATGTCTTTGGGGCTTGACCGTTGCCGAAGAGATTCTGCATCGCTTGCGTATTCGTATATGTAGATTTAGGCGCATCAGTCGTTACGTTCGCTGATTTTCCGTTAAAGTAATATACATTATACGTGTCACCGGAGCGCTCAATTCGCACACCTGCCCAATTCCCTTTATCGGCATCATCGAGTTGAATTTGATTCGTTTTCAGGTTTGCTGCATCCCAGAGCGTTGTGAAGTATTTGTACCCTTTGCCATTGACATACACATCCCCGTCGGCACCTCCATTTACAGGTTGTTTGATTGTATCGTGCAATGCAGTCTGTAAATCGAGCTCTACCCAACCTCCGTTGCCCAGGACCACCTTGCCGGATGTTATTGCATTCTTGAGGCCCTGCTCCAGCTGGTTCTGGGCAAACCGCTGATGGCCGGCGGTCGTGTTATCCAACGCATAGGCAATGGTCTTGGAGATCTGGAAGTAGGCGTCGCTGACGGCTTCGGCCAGGCCGCCCTTGGCGAAGATGGCGGCGCCGATGCCGACGATGAAGGCTAGGATCAGGGCGTACTCGACGATGCCCTGAGCTTTCTGGTGCCATTCATGGAGATGGTTTGATTGTATTTCTTTCATCTATCTCACCTGCTTGAAAAGCAAAATGCTCTATGTTCTCACGCTCCATTATATGCGGTGCAGATGAAAAAAGCCAGCTAAAAATCGCTGGCTTTTTGTTATGAGAGAGAAGATTTGTGATTGTGGAATCAGAGACCGAGCAGGGCGTCGAGCTTGGCTTTGTCGAAGCTGACGACGAAGTCTTTGCCGTTGACGGTGGTGACGGGGACGATGAGGTCGCCGGAGATCTTGTAGCACTCATCGCGGTCGGCGTCGCTGAGCTCGATGTTGTGCTCTTCGTAGGCTACGCCTCTGGATTTGAGGTATTTCTTGACTTTGTCGCACCAGGGGCACTGAGTGATGGAATAGACTTTAACCATGGGGATTCCTCCTATACATAGATGATGATTGCTAATTCGTGATGGGGACGGCTTATAGGGATTCGATATACTTTTCGGCGAGAAGGGCGGCTGTGGTGCCGTCGGCGGCTGCTGTTGTCAGCTGGCGGATTTCTTTCTCGCGGACGTCGCCAGCGGCGAAGACGCCGGGGAGATTCGTGCGGCAGTCCTCGCCGGAGAGGATGCGGCCGCTCTCTGTCATCTTGACCTGGCCCTCAAAGAGGTGGGTGTTCGGCACGACGCCGATGTTGACGAAGATGGCGTCGACGGGCAGCTCGCGCTCCTCCCCTTTTGCCTTGTCGTAGATGGTGATGCTCGTCAGTTTGCCCTCGCCGTGGAGCGCCCGGACCTCAGTCTCGAGCAGGACTTTGACCTTCGGATTGGCGTAGAGCTTGTCCTGTGAGATCTTGTCGGCCCGCAGCGCGGAGCGATGAATCAGATAGAGCTCGCTCGCGTACTTCGTCAGGAAGTTCGCGGCGTCGACGGCAGCGTTGCCGCCGCCCATGACGGCGATGGTCTTGCCCTGATACATGTGGCCGTCGCAGAGCTCGCAGTAGTGGACGCCGCGGCCGCTGTACTTCGCTTCTTCCTTGAGCGGCAGCTTGCGGCGCTCCATGCCGGAGGTGATGATGACGGCCTTTGCCTCGTAGATGTAACTCTGGGTCTCGACGATCTTCGGCGTGCCCTTGAGGTCTACGCGCTCGATCATGTCGAACTCGTCGACTTCGGCGCCGGCGTTCTCAGCCTGCTGCTGGACGGTCGCCATGAGGTCGCTGCCGCTAACACTCGTGAAGCCCGGGTAGTTCTCGATATCGACGGCGTTGGCAATCTGCCCGCCGACGATGGCATTCTCGAGCACGAGCGTCGAGAGGTTCGAGCGCCCCGCGTAGAGCGCCGCCGTGAGCCCGGCCATGCCCGCGCCGATGATGATGACATCTTTTATCCTGCGTTCCTTCGTCATAAAACCACTATCCTTCCATCTGTCAATCTATCGAAGTATTGCCGCCCGCTTGCGGCTCTCTTGCTTTCTGACTTCAGTATAGCAGAGAATCGCCCGGCGTTCTGTTACTGAGTCACACAGATGCAAAAATCGTAGAGTTCCCCCACTCTTGACTTTTTCCCGCATATACTATGATAAAAGTAACAAGTAAAAACATATCTGTTTACTATACTTTAAAGGAGTCTTTCTCATGCCTGCACCTCGTCTCGCCCCAGGCGACATCCCTCAGAAAGCCATGACCTACATCCTCCAAGGCCTGCGCACGATTCGCTACGGCGAGATTGTCCTCGTCGCCCAGGACGGCGTCCTCATGCAGGTCGAGTGGAGCGAGAAGCGCCGCCTCGACTGCTGGCAGGAGAGCGAAGACGGTGAGAACAGCTACACCGAGCGCGCCCTTGCCGACCTCGCCGCGCGCATCCGCAAGGACTTTGGCCTGCTCCAATACGGCAAGCTCGTCCTCGTCATCCGCAAGGGCCGCCTGCTGCAGCTCGAGCGCACCGAAAAACAGCGCTTCACCGGCCTCGACGGCGAAGGCATCTGATCATCAGATGTCCCGCTGCGGCTGGGAAGCGCTACTCTTATTTATATACGGATTTACTTTTCTTCGTGTTTCTCCTTGCTGAGCCAGCGGGAGGCGCGGAGTTTTTTTATGGTCTCCATGCGGTCTTTGTAGATATCCTCGATGACGAGCTTGCAGATGACGATGAACGGCACCGCGAGGAACATGCCCGCGGCCCCGAGCACCTCGCCGCCGAGGATGATGCCGAGGATGATGGCGACCGGATGCAGATTGAGCGACTTGCCGATGAGCGTCGGATAGACGGCATTGTGGTTGACCTGCGTCAGGATGAGATAAAAACCTGCCGTCTGGATGGCAATCCACGGGTCCACCGTCGCCGTCAGCAGGATACCAAAGATCGAGGCGACCGTCGGGCCGAGCACCGGCACGAACTCGCTGATGCCTGAGACCATCGCGAAGACCGAGGCGTAGGGCAGGCTGCGCGCCGTGTAGTAGAGGAAGACGACCGTCGCCGTCAGGCAGCAGATGACGAGCTGGCTGCAGATGTAGGTGCGCAGTGCCGAGAGGATGCGGTTGAAGAGCGCGAGCACGCGGCTGTAGTCGCACGTCGGGAAGAGACTCGCGAGGTAGACCTTGATGTCATCGCCGTCCTTGAGCAGGTAAAACGTGACAAAGAGGATGATGACCATGTCGATGAACTTGCTGAAGATCGAGAGCAAGACCGTCAGCGATGATTTGAGCGCATCGACGCTCGCCGCCTTGAGCTCGAGCCAGAACTGCTCGAACTCATCCGTCAGGTAGGCATTGTCGTGGATCAGCGGCATCTGCTGCAATTTCTCCGTGATCTGCGGGAAGTCCGTCACGAAGCGCGTGAACGTCGGGATGAACGTGCTCGAGACGAGCAGTACGAGCCCGAGGCAGATCAGGAGGAAGGTGCCGAGCACGATGGCCGCCGCGAGTCCGCGGTTCAGATGGCGCTCGAGCCGGTCGACGAGCGGCGTCAGGAGCAGCTGCAGCAAGAGTGAGATGAAGATGATGAATGCCAGCTGCGGCAAGAACCAGAACGTCGACAGCAGGACCGTGAACGTGACGCCCAAGAGGATGGACGTCCGGTAAGTCTTTAAATGCATGTGCGATTCTCCTATGATAATCGAAAAATAATAACCATCTCGATTATACCACAGGGCCCGTTGAAGGGAAAGAAAAGGCCGCCTCCGTGGTGGTTGGCATCACGGAGGCGGCGGTTGATGACTTGTGTGGACTTGTGATCGCGGTCGTTGGTTATTTGATGACCATGACCGGGATTGGGGATTCTTCGACGACTTTCTGGCTGACGCTGCCGATCAGGGCGCCTTTGAAGAGGCCGAGGCCGCGGCTGCCCATGATGATGAGGTCGCTATGCTCTTCGGCGGCGACGCGCATGATGGCTTTCGGGATGTTGCCGGTCTCGACATGCTTGGATGCTTTGATGTCGTCTGGCAGTTTCTCCCAGATGCGGTCGAAGACGATGTGGCTTGGGATGTCTTTGTTGATGTTGCTGGCGACGTAGACGAAGTCGAGGTCGGCTTTGCATTTCTCGGCGAAGAAGATTGCTTCATCGACGGCTTTGCAGCCGTTGACGGAACCGTCGACTGGTACTAAGATTTTCTGGATTCTGCCCATATTAACCCCTCCTATGCGAAGATGATGATTTTCTGATTATATGGAGTATTTCGTTCTCGGGTGGGGAAATTCCTTCTTTTTGGGCGTTGTTTTCTTGGGCTGCGAACATATTTTTTCTCTTGGGCGAAATATTTTTGAGGAAGGTGTTGACAACGGGGTGGATTCTTCGTATAATACTTCTTGTGACTACGGGATGTGGCACAGTTTGGTAGCGCGCATCGTTCGGGACGATGAGGCCGCAGGTTCGAATCCTGTCATCCCGACCATTGAGAACTCAAGCCATCTGCTTTTGCGGATGGCTTTTTTGTTTACATCGCGCAAAGAGGAATTTGCAGGATTGGTGTTTGTTTACATCTCATAAGGGGAAGGGGGATGATTTTCGGCTTCGGAGCTCCGTTAAAATGGCCTCCTCGCCTCTTTCTTAAGACCAAGGTGATTCGCCGCCTGACGCGGCGTTCTGACATCGGGTCGCCTTGCTAAATTCCGGTGTCGGCCAGCCCTGCGGGCAGTCACTCCGCTTCTGCAGGCGAAAATCATCCCCCTTCCCTAGGTACTGCCTACCGGTCAGTCCTCGGGCGGTCGCTTCGCTTCTGCAGACGAAAAATCTCACCCCTTCCCTAGGTACTGCCGTTTTGGCGCACATCGAGCTCAGCTTCGCTCCCTTCGGTTTGCTTCGCTGGAAGAAATTTGGGGACTTTTTCAAAAAGGTGTTGACAAGGGAGCGGATTCTTCGTATAATATTTCTTGTGACTACGGGATGTGGCACAGTTTGGTAGCGCGCATCGTTCGGGACGATGAGGCCGCAGGTTCGAATCCTGTCATCCCGACCATTGAAATTACAAGTCGTCAGCTTTGGCTGGCGGCTTTTTTGTTTACGTCGTAAAAGCCAATAAAAAAGACACGGTTGTGGGCCGTGTCTTTTTTGCTATCTGGAGTTTATTTATCAGCCAGGCGTTCAAGGGCGCGATGGGCGATGTCGTTACGGTGGAAGGCGTCTTTAAAGGTGATGGCGTTGACGCCTTTGTAGGCTTTGTCGACGGCGGTGCGGATGTCGTCGGCTTTGGCGACGACGCCGAGGACGCGGCCGCCGTTGGTGACGATCTTGCCGTCTTTTTCGGCGGTGCCGGCGTGGAAGACGAGGGTGTCGAGGGCTTTGGCTTTGGCGAGGCCTTCGATCGGGTAGCCTTTTTTATAGGCTTTGGGGTAGCCGCCGGAGGCGATGACGACGCAGACGGCTGCGCCTTTGCTCCACTCGATGTGTTCTTCGTCGAGGTGGCCGTCGGTGCAGGCGAGCATGATGTCGACGAGGTCGCTCTCGAGGAGCGGCAGGACGACCTGGGTCTCGGGATCGCCGAAGCGGGCGTTGAATTCGACGACTTTGGGGCCTTCTTTGGTGATCATGAGGCCGGCGTAGAGGCAGCCTTTATAGGGGCGGCCTTCTTTGGCCATGGCGGCGATGGTTGGCTTCAGGATGCGCTCGGTGGCGATCTTGACCATCTCGTCGGTCATGACGGGGGCTGGTGCGTAGGTGCCCATGCCGCCGGTGTTCGGGCCTTTGTCGCCGTCGTAGGCGCGCTTGTGGTCCTGGGAGCTGACCATCGGGTAGATGGTCTTGCCGTCGGTGAAGGCCAAGAGGGATGCCTCCTCGCCTTCCATGAATTCTTCGATGACGACGCGGCTGCCGGCTTTGCCGAAGGCGGCGTCGTCCATGATCTCGTGGACGGCATCGAGGGCTTCTTCGAGGGTCATGGCGACGATGACGCCTTTGCCGGCGGCGAGGCCATCGGCTTTGATGACGATTGGGGCGCCCTCTTTCTTGATGTAGGCGCGGGCTTCGTCGGCGTCGGTGAAGACTTCGTACTTGGCGGTCGGGATGCCGTACTTCTTCATGAGGTTCTTGGAGAAGGACTTGGATCCCTCGATCTCGGCGGCGAGTTTGCGCGGGCCGAAGGCTTTGATGCCGGCGGCGTTCATGGCGTCGACGACGCCGTTCGTCAGCGGGACTTCGGGGCCGACGACGACGAGGTCGATGGCTTTGTCCTCGGCGAGCTTGACGAGGGCTTCGTTATCGCAGATGTCGACGCCTCCGATGCACTCGGCGATGTCGGCCATGCCGGGATTGCCGGGGACGGCGTAGAGCTTGGTGGCTTTTGGCGACTGGGCGAGTTTCCAGGCCAGGGTGTGCTCGCGGCCGCCGGAACCGATGACTAAGATGTTCATGCTACTTCCTCCTGTAAAACGCAAATGGCCCTCTCCCACCGGCGCGTGAAAAGTGCCTGCGGGGGAAGGCTCGTATTCTTATTTCTTGAGCTGCTCGGCGAGATAATCCTTGATCATCGTGTCGTAAGCAGCCGTGTGCGCGAAGGCTTCCTGTGCGAGCTCCATGCGCGTACGGTCGTCGACGCAGCCGTTCTTCGTGACCTGCTCGGCGATGGCGTCGTAGCGGGCCGGGTTCGTGACGATGGTGACGAACTTGAAGTTCTTGGCAGCGGCGCGGACCATGGCGGGGCCGCCGATGTCGATGTTCTCGATGGCTTCGGCGAGGGTGACGTTCGGCTTGGCAATGGTCTCTTTGAACGGATAGAGGTTGACGGCGACGAGGTCGATACCGGTGATGTGGTGCTCCTCCATCTCGCGGACGTGCTCGGGGTTGTCGCGGACGGCGAGGATGCCGCCGTGGATGTACGGGTTGAGGGTCTTGACGCGGCCGTCCATGATCTCGGGGAAACCGGTGACGTCGCTGACGTAGGTGACGGGGATGCCGGCCTCTTTGATGGCCTTCATCGTGCCGCCCGTGGAGACGATCTCGACGCCGGTTTCGTGGAGTTTGCGGGCGAAGTCGACGACGCCCTGTTTGTTCGATACGCTGATGAGCGCGCGTTTGATCTGCATGGTTTTGTACCTCTTTCTGTTTACATCGGGTAAGGGGCAGGGGCGAGTTTTTTCGGCTTCGGCGCTCAGCTAAATGGCCGACTAGGATATCGGTGCATTCTTAGCTGGTTCGCCGCCTGCCGCGGCGTTCTGACATCGCAGG
>ERZ840096.774-NODE-774-length-42308-cov-7.960689_pt1 | contig 42308 bp, 49 predicted proteins | sample MGYA00519878_ERZ840096 | MGnify/ENA primary metagenome ERZ840096 (study PRJEB31850, sample SAMEA3708865) | human gut metagenome | biome: human gut; feature: human-associated habitat; material: faeces | place: China | collected 2014 ...
AAAAGCACCGAAAAGACTGGCTGTCCGACGTGTGTGCTCTTGTTAATCGACGCTTGCGAAACACAAGCACAAAATCTTGCCACACGCCTATTGACAGTATACCTTATGGAATTCCATTTTTCAACAAATGAGCTAATACATATATGTTGAAATCAGAGATAAACCTAGGAATCCGTTTCATCATGAAACGGATTTTTTATATATCCGCACCCTGCCCTAATCCAACCCGAAAGGAGGAATTACATGTATTTTACCAATGGCGATCATCGTGCCTTTGAAAGCCTCATGCGGGACAAGCCCGGCGATCAGTATGACAGCGGAGCAGACGGTCCTTATCCGGAGTGCCGGAGCTGCCGCTGTCATCGTCCTTTCTGGACATACCGCTTCTGCCTGTATCCGGAGTGTCCCTTCACCCCCGGCCGTATGACCGCTGTTGGCAAGGGCCATCCATCCGAAGGAGGTGATGTTTCCCCTTAGCTTATTACCCTTTAAAACCATACCAAGGAGGAACAATGCCCATCGCCAAAATGAAATGGTCCAGACGGCTCGCAGTGGCGCTCTGTACCATTCAGATGACCGCCAACATTTACGGCCACCTGGACGTGCAGAGAAAGCAGCTTTTGACCAAAAAAATGGCGGCCAGCATCTTCTGACCCGGTTAGAAGGGCGTTAGAAAAGTGTTAGAAATAGGCCGTTTATAGGAAAGAAAGAAATTGACAACCGTAAAAACTTCCCCCGAAATGTTCTAAAAAGCATAAAAAAGGCCCGAAACCTTGCGGTTTCGAGCCTCTTTTATGGTGCGCGAGGGGGGACTTGAACCCCTACGTCCGGAGTGGACACTAGAACCTGAATCCGCAGAGGTCTTCGACCTCTGCTATGGGTTCTGCTTCCCGCTCCGTTGCTGTCGATTTTGGCAACCCCGATTAGATTTTCCCAATACCGCATTAGATTGCGGTATTTTTGTTATCTACATACTTATTATAGCATCAGATTTTGCAGAAGGGAAGGAGTTTTTCTTTAAAAACAAGCAAGTTTGAAGCAACTTTATAGAAACAAGAAAGCAACTATATAGCATCCTCTTACCGGCTTTATAGCAACAGTTAGGATGGAGAGAACGCCTGCGTGCTTTAACGGTTATTCTTCTGGCAACAGGTTATTTAAGCGCTTTATATACTCTTTATACGCATCAATCGCTTTATCATCGCCAAGGATTTTCGCGTCATCAAGCGACAATAAACCGGCAAAGAATTGAAAGGCTACATCAGCAAATCGAGTTTTGGCATATATATCAATAGTTCCTTTTATGTTGTGGTAGTATGACGCGTCTGGGGGCATTATTTTTTGTGCTTTATCAAAATCTTTTTCCTTTACACTAATGTGTAATGTGTAGTATTCCTCTGGGTGATCCGCTTTCGCTTGCCTATTATTTTTCATATAGCGAACATACTCTGCCCTACCATCACGTCGCTGGTCGTATAATATTCTAATGCTTTTAGTGAGGCTTATGTCGCAGTTAAAAAGATGATTATCTTTTATGGCAACAAGAGAATACACGCCGTTTTGTAAAAATAATTCATAAGGAGAAATTATCAGTTTTTTAAAGGCGAAATTGGGCTTGTGTGTAAGGAGATCTATTCCAATGGCCTCGGGGTATTCACAGGATATTTTAAGGTTATGTTTAATCGCATCAGTTATCTTTTCGATTTTTGCTAAAACATCACCGCCTGTTCTATGGCGATGGAAAGTCTTTATATCATCTTCGTTTATAAGTCTTTCGGCCTGTTCGACACTTCCCAAAGTTGAAATCTTGTGGATCAGCGTTTTCACTTCGTCTTCGCTAAGAAAATTGGCATTGTTGATGCTCTCACGAATTAGCACCAACTCATCATAAGAAAAGTATCTATTTGTATAATACCATTTTTTGCTACCCTTTTTTCCGGTTATCGCCATTCCAAATCTTTCGCGCAGGGTATCGAAATCCCGGTATAGAGTAGTTTTGTCGGCACTTATTCCATTGCGACGCAAGTCTTCTTGTAGCGCACTTATCGTAAATCCGGTTTCCTCGTCGCTTGTCTTGATATAGTCTCTTACTCTTAATAAACGCTCTTTATCATATGCTGACATCTGTAATCCCCCTGTCAAGCCGTATTGTAGCAAAGATGTAGCATATATACAATATCTTTAGAGCATTTTTGCGAAAAATAATCTAAACTTATAGAATGCACACTATATGTTTGACGGCAAATGGGCTGACAGATCACTATGCGAATGTTATCATTGTATCGTAAAGAACGAGAGCGAAAAACGCTCAAACCAAAAATTAGAGTGGTGCTCGTAAAAAACCAGAAAGAAAGACTTAAAAATGGCTATTAAAATTGATGAAATGCGTAAGACCCTTGTTATTACTGCCGGGTTTAAAAAGAAAGCATCTGTTTTTAACAGCGAAGAATACACACTTCTTCGTCAGGCAAAAAACGAAAATCCGGGGTTTAAGGTTGAAGTCCGGAAAGCCAAAAGAAAAAATTCTCCAAAACTGACCCTTGATTTTATGCGTCGATACATTGATGATCTTCCGGATACCGAAAAGAAAGTCAACCATAAAAAGGCATTTAATGAAATGTCGGGAAAACTGAAAGATGCGGAACATCGAACCCGCTACTGCGACATTACTTCGTGGTTCGTCAAAACCTTCCCTACATATAAAGACTATTCGCCTATTGATGCCATTGTAGCTCGCGCAAGAAAAAAGGCGGAGCCAACGGCACCCGCCTCGCAGGTTTAATTAAAAAATAAAAATTAAGGAGAAATACTGATTATGAAGAACTTTATGAGAATTGATGCGAAAAAGCGCCAGATTATTATGGATAAGACGTTTTATAATAGAAGTCTGTATTTTGGCACGGAAGAATACAATCGTCTCCAAATGGCTCGCAAGGACTATCCCGGCTTCACTCCTGTTCGCAGAGAGATCCGGAAGCCGGATCATCCTATTGACCGCCATAAAGGTCTTACCTATGTGTATATGGAAAACTATATCCGCAAGTGCGAACCCGCAGAAACCCGTGAAGAGATCCTGTCGGCGTTTGAGCGGATGAAGGATATTGCAAAAGCCCACGCCCCCGGAACAAGTTATAACCATATTAAGAAATGGTTTCTTGAAAGATATACGGAAGTAAGCTCGTTTGAGATAAAAGAAAACTGCGAAGAAGAAATATTCGAGCCGGACACTGTGGCTTAAATACTGCGATCCAAAAGGAAAGGGAAGAAAAGTGAATAACATTTTTGAAGCAGAGGAGATGTTTTTCTCCTCTGTTTTTTGCCGTCGTCGCTACCGTCTCGCAGAACGCGATCGCCTTTATGAGATTTTTTTGAGCACCTAATTACTGAAAAAGTGATATATGGGGCAAAAATCACGAAATACACCCCCGGTGTTCAGGGACGGATCAATTCACACTTTTTTCGCCATAGGCAAAAGCGCGTATATCCACGGCAAAACTTTGGACAAACTGGTTTAATTCATTCTGTGCCTTTTTCAGTAATAAATGAAAGTAATCCATAAGGAGTGATTTTAGATGTAGCAGATAAATAATGGCTTCAAGCCGTGCTATTACATAGACGATGACGGAACAGTCATCAACGCCGACACGGGACGCACGCTGAAAAAAGCGTCATCCTACAACTTAACCGCGGTGGACGGAACGCGCAGAAAAATAGGCGCGTGGGAATTATATGCGCTTGTATTTGGCGCGGACGCGTTCATTCGTCTTATTCCGTCCGTTGAAGGAGAGACGTTCAAGGTTCTCCCCCTTAACAGGAAGTTTGCGGTCAGCAATTATGGACGGGTATTTTCTGCCTGTGAGGCAAAACTGCGCGAGTTAAAACCGTAGTTAAACTATGAGGGCGGATACTATCGCGTCAGCATTAAACCCACGGGCGGAAAACAAAAATACTATCTTATACACGAATTGGTTGGAGAACTCTTCTTGGAAAAGCCCCGCGATAAAGAGGGGGGCGTAAAAGATGACCTTGTGGTTCATCATAAAAACTTCAAGCACGGGATCAACGACAATACCAGCGAAAATCTTGTGTGGCTGACAAAGGCGGAACACGCCCAAATACATAAAAGAGAGGAAAAGATAGAGTGATGGAGAAAATCATTTATACCAAATGGATCGCATAGGAACTCGTGAACCACGGTTTCCGGATCAAACGCATACAACAGAACCTGAAAGACCCAACGCTTCTGTGCTGGGTCTTTGAAGAAAGCGACGCCTTTAAAAAGGCGTTTACTGAAATATCATAGAATTAAAAACGGAGGTCAAATGACAAATGACATATGAATACGCGCCCGCTCTCATCCACGCGGGGAAAAAGAATAGAGATATGAAAGACGTATATCCAGGAGAGGGAAGGAAAAATATGGGAAACGCTGTGCGAACTCATCTGTTGGAGCAGAAGATCGCAGAAGGCTGTGGGCAAAACTTCACCGCCTATAAGGTTATGATGTTTCTGTCCGGGAACGCGGAAGGATTTTATGTGTCTGAGGGGAGCATCTGTAATCGGTGCTGTATTAGCGAGCGATCCTATTTTCGCGCAAAAGAGTTTTTGTAGAAAAAGGGGTGGATAACCTGCGTTCCCTACAAAGCGATTATAGTGAACTTTGACAGGATCTATGGGGATGACAATGTGTCAGGTGCCAACCTGTCCTGACAGTTTGTCCGCAAAGTGTCAGGTATAATAATATAAGTTAATAAGATAAATATAATAGGCGAGTATTATTTGCTTGCGCAAATAACACCCGCCATCACATTTTTGATAAAGGAGTAATTTTAATGAGAAAGAAAACTCTCGCGGAAAATATCTATAACAAATGGGTAAAGCAGGAATGGGCATAGCCCTTCCTTGCTTCTGGAATATACGCCATCGTGTTGGATAATCGAAAGATTATTTACGTCGGCAAAGCGCAGAATATATTGAAGAGAATGAGCCAGCACAGAGCCGGGATAATGGTACCGGCGGGGAAGGAATACAAATACGGCGTCCTTCACGACCTTGAAAAAATGGGGCATAAACTTCGCTTCGTTGTTCTTGAGCGCGAGACGAGCGGATCAGCGGACGCCCTTGGAGAGATGGAAGGGCGCTATATTCGGAAGAACTTATCTCCGTGCCTTCTCAATACATAGATCCCGCACGAAGATAATTGGTGTGAATGGGATGTTAATCCAAAAGCGGGAGAAATAACGGCAGAGGAATTGCTTAATGAAATACAACGATAATACGCCGGAGTATACGCGCTTTCTATATTTAACCGAAAAAGACCCCTATGCGATCCTTCGCGGTTTTCGTGAGCAATACCGGAATGAAGGGGAGCGCGATAAGCAGATAGTGGGGAGAATTGAGAAGGAGATTGAAAAAATTCTCGCTCCTCTTGGAAAAGAGAAATTGTTTTGACCCGTCCGTGCGCGGAAGTCGCCTCCGTGCCTCGCAGAGGGTTTACGATTTTGAGGACGTTTTTGGATTTTTTAATGCGAAAAATGAAAAGTAAGGAAAAATGTATTTTTCCCGAAAAGGCTGAGGATATAGAAAAGGGACGCGTAGTGCGTCCCTTTTTCTGCTTAATGGGGTGGTATCAGTTGCCCAATCGGTTCTGCGCATTGATGTAGTCGTCGTAAGCATCTTGTAAGTCTTGTGTTTCCTGAGTTCGCTCATTATAGGCTTGCTGTATATTTTGGGTCTGCGCCTGTGCCTCGGCAAGATCATCCTGTGCTTTCTGTAAAGGCGTTCTTGTATCTTTGTTGCAGGAACAGAGAGTAAACAGCGTTATTGTTGCCGTTAGTATTATTATAATCTTTTTCATTCTGTTTCTTTTACCTCCAACGGCTGGGGTGTGTTGTTTTCCTCCGCAGTTTCCTCCGTCGGCTTCGTTTCAACTGCCTCTGCCGGTTCAACGGGGGAAGCACTACAGCATACATAGTTCTTCACATAGGTAAGGCAAACCAGAGCGCCTGAAAAGATGAAGGCAAGACCGGCATACTGCGCGAGCTTTCCACCAAGACTGTCAATATTCCTTGCGGTAGTTGCGGCGTTTTGTGCGGCTGCCCTTGTCGCGGCGTATTGTTCCGTATAAAAATCTGCGCCAAATCGATAAGAATCTACGGAGTGTGTTGCCCAAGTCTCTGCCGGATTTTTCATAATAGATATTCCGGCGATAATTATTGCGATACCAAGAATAATTCCGATCAGATTAAACATTTTCTCTTTTTTCATGTTGGTTCACCCATTTCCGCCCCTAAAAACGTTTAATTGTTTTAGGGGGTTCTTTTTTTGAATTACAAGTGGATATAAGTTGTTTTCAAAATACAATCCGGTATTTTAAAGACTTTTATGCGAAAGAAAATCAGAGATTATTCCAAATGATCTGTTATTGATAGTGTTAATGTGGGTATAAGATAACGAAAATATGATACCAATGCGTAGTCGGTAATAGGCTGTGAATAGGTACCTATAGTTCCCTCTGCTTTCAGGATAATAGTATGACCGTTATAGTACCACAGGGCAGAAACGTCATTAGATGTATAATACATTTCAAAATCCTCTTGGGTCAGGAGTTGTTCGGCGGTATTCCCCTTATCAGGTTTACCGAAACTCTTTACCAAAATTGCGTATGCCTGATTATATTTTTCAACCAAATCCGAAACTGTGGTTTCTGCTAAGGATACATCAACATCAATATCGGGATTGTCAGAACTCGTCGCACAACCTCCGAGAGTAATTACGTCATCCGCCGTATACTGTATCCCTGACATATATCCATCAGAATAATCGGCGGAGACGCTTGAAAACTCTATACCATTGACGGTGAATGTATCGTTTTTTTCGAGATCAAGAATCGTTTTCTCCGTTGCCTCTTCACCGGCACCAAATTGAAAGTCCATCAGATAAGGGGATAGTTTTCCGGAACCAGAGCCACAGGCACAAAGGGTCAGGGTCATCGTTAGCGCAAGAATAAACGAAAGGACGCGTTTCATAATATCTCTCCTTAACTATAATTTGTAGTTAAAAAACTACTACACTATTATAATATACTAAAACTACAAAAGTCAATGTATTATTTACCTTATAGAGGTGATTATATGGCAAAGGATATAACGATAACGAAGAAGAACAAAAAGGGAGAGGACGGATATAAAATCGTCTCTGTCCGGATGAAGGATGAGACAATAGAACGGCTGGACAAACTGTCTGCCGAAACAAATCGTTCCCGAAACGAACTGATCAATTTTCTCATATTATCGGCGCTGGATATTGTTAAAATCGAAGAGTGATTTTTGATACAATCTCACAAGTAGCAAAAGAGCAGGTTCAACCGAACCTGCTCAATTTTTTTATCTTCAAAAAGAGTTGCCCAATAGAAGCGTAAAGTTGCTTCCGTTTTGCTTGAAAGTTGCTTCCTGCTTAATTAAAAGCGGTGTGAGAGTTGCTTCCGGCTCGCTTGCTGAATGTATCAAGCGGGTTATACATCTCATAATTCAGGTGGAGATCCTGACCGTATAGATTGACATAGTGGCGGGACATTTCCATCGTAGAATGTCCCATCAAAGCTTGAAGTTGAACCATCCCGCCACCGTTGAGGACAAAGGCTTTGGCAAAGTAGTGCCGGAACAGATGGATAGAACTTTTTGAAACGCCCCGCTCGGCGTTGTAATCCTTGATAACGCACCGAAGAGAATGGACGGAGAGTTGCTTCCCGCTGAAAGAGGCGAAGAGGAAATCGTCCGGCATTGCCTCCCACGTTTGGAGATATTCGAGCAGAACATCCTTCAGCGATCCGGAGAGGGGGACAAACTGTTGCCTCCGGTTTTTCACTTTCGCAAGGAAGATCGTCATCTTCTCAAAATCAATATCTTTGACGCGCAGATTGACAACGGTGCTGGCGCGGTTTCCCGTAGCGACAAAGTAGTTGACCAGCGCCCAATTTCTCCATTCTACCCACCTATTGGTTTTCGGCTTTTGAAGAAGTCTCGCGATCTCGGCGTCGGTATACGGTTCTTTGACCGTATCGTCTTCCTTCATTAACTTGACCGGGAAAGGCTCCATATACTCCCGCTCTGCGCAGAACTTGAAGAAGACCCGCAGACCGCGGATACGGGTATTGAGAGAGGTAGTCTTCTTCCCGGCGTCAACTTGCTTGATGAGGAAATCTTCAAATACTTCGCGGGTAATCTCGTCTGCATACCGGATGCCCTCCAGATGGGCGAAGAAGTATTCAAGGTCTTCCTGATAATACTGAATTGTCCGCGGGCTGAGGTTTTTGATCCGGCAATGATTGAGGAAAACGGTCTCGGCTTCTTCCAACGGAAGACGCTTCGTAAGCCTCGGATTTTTAATACTTGTGCGATGCCCCATAATAGATTTTTCCTCCCTAAAAAATCTAGCTACTGTAGGGTAGACAAAATCTAGAGCAAAACGCACCGAAAAAGGCATAATAAAAACCCCGAAACCGTTGAGGCTTCGGGGTTTTGGTGCGCGAGGGGGGACTTGAACCCCCACGTCCGGAGTGGACACTAGAACCTGAATCTAGCGAGTCTACCAATTCCACCACTCGCGCATGCTGTCAGCTTGCCTATAATAGCATTTACGCTCAGAATTGTCAACAGAAAAATTTCCTGTTCCGTCAATTTTCTCCCGCGGGGGAAAGCCTTGTTTCCGCGCACAGAATATGGTAAAATCCTTCCAAAGAGGTGTTGCATCATGCATATGACCGATCTCATTGAAAAGAAAAAACAGGGTCAGACTCTCACGCAGGAGGAACTGCATTTTATCGTCCACGGCTACACGGCGGGGGATATCCCGGATTACCAGATGTCCGCGCTGATGATGGCGATCTATTTCCGCGGCATGACGCCGGAGGAAACGGCGCAGCTCACCATAGAAATGGAGCACTCCGGCGACGTGGTTGATCTCTCGCCGCTCGGCGAGCACACCGCCGACAAGCATTCGACCGGCGGCGTCGGCGACAAGACCTCGCTCGTCCTGTGCCCGATGGTGGCGGCATGCGGCGGCAAAATGGCGAAAATGTCCGGCCGCGGTCTCGGGCACACCGGCGGCACGATCGACAAGCTCGAATCCTTCCCCGGCTTTTCCACCGCCATGACGCCCGAAAAATTCCTCGAAAACGCCGAGAACGTCGGCTTCGTCATCGCCGGGCAGACGGCGAATCTCGCCCCGGCGGATAAGAAAATGTACGCGCTGCGCGACGTGACCGCGACGGTGGACTCCATCCCGCTGATCGTTTCGAGCATCATGGCCAAGAAGCTCGCCTCCGGCGCGCGCACCATCGTGCTGGACGTAAAGACCGGCTCCGGCGCGTTCATGGAAACGGAGGAATCCGCCTTTGAGCTCGCGCGGCAGATGGTGAGCGTCGGCAAGCACGCCGGGCGCAACATGGCCGCTGTCGTGACCGATATGGATCAGCCGCTCGGCTTCGCCGTCGGCAACGCGCTGGAGGTCAAGGAAGCGATCTCCGTCCTGCGCGGCGCGGATGTGCCAGATCTGCGCGAGCTGTGCCTCGTGCTCGGCACGAACATCCTCGTCCGCAGCGGTCTCGCCGAAACGGAAGAGGAAGCCCGCGCGCGGCTGGAAAAGTCCATCGAGAGCGGCGCGGCGCTCGATAAGCTCGCGGCCATGGTCCGCGCGCAGGGCGGCGACCCTGCCGCCGTATACGATACGTCCCTGCTGCCGCAGGCCCCGGTCGTGCATACGGTCAAGGCTCCGTGCGACGGCTACATCGCCGCGATGGAAGCGAAGGACATCGGCCTTGTCTCCATGCATCTCGGCGGCGGCCGCGCTACGAAGGAGGACGTGATCGACCTTTCCGTCGGCGTCGTGCTCGCGGCGAAGGACGGGGCGTATCTCCATACGGGCGACACGCTTGCCACCATCCACGCCAAAACCGAAGCGGACGCCGCCGCGGCGGAGGAAGAGCTTTTGAAGTGCTACACCTTCTCCGACGAAGCGCCCGTCCGCCCGCCGTTCATCCGCGGCGTTGTGACCTGATTCTGTTATTATTAAAATAGGAGTGACCCAATGAGAAACGAGTATCCCCTGTATCTGAACGGCGCATGGACGACGCAGACCGACGGCTGCGTGCGCGAGGACATCGAGCCCGCGACGGGCAAGCCCCTCTTCACAGTGCACCGCGCCGGCCCTGCCGATGTGGAGACCGCGCTTGCGAGCGCCGCGGCGGCGTTCCCCGGCTGGGCTGCGGCAATGGCGGACGTGCGCGAGCGCGTGCTGCTGCGCGCCGCGGACGTTATGGAGAGCCGCGCGGAGGAATTTCTGGAGCTGCTCGTCCGCGAAGGCGGCAAGGCGCAGCCCATCGCGCGCGGAGAATTTGCCGGCAGCGTGAATCTCTTCCGCGTCGCGGCGGGCGAATGCCGCCGCCACACGACGGAGATGTACCCGGCGGGCAAGCCGGGGCAGATGTCTCTGGCCGTGCGTCATCCGCTCGGCGTCATTCTGGGAATACTCCCGTTCAACTATCCGCTGATCCTCTCGGTGAAAAAGCTGGCGTTCGCGCTGGCCGCGGGCAACAGCTTCATTCTCAAGCCGTCGCCGCACACCCCGGCGGTGTGCCTGCTGCTCGGCGAGGTGCTGCACGAGGCCGGTCTCCCGGCGGGCGTGCTCAACGTTGTCCCGGTCGCAGACGAGAGCCTTTCCGCGGTGCTCGCGCAGGATAAGCGCGTGCGCATGGTGTCGTTCACCGGCGGTGGAAACGCCGGGCGGAAGATCGCCATGGCCGCGGCGCAGGACTTCAAGCGCACGGCGATGGAGCTCGGCGGCAAAAACCCGCTGCTCGTGCTGCGCGACTACGATCTCGACGAGGCCGTGAAGACCGCGGGTCTCGGCGCGTTCAGCAACCAGGGCCAGCTCTGCATGGCGACATCGCGCATCCTTGTGGAAGAGCCGCTGTACGAAGCGTTCTGCGAAAAGCTGCGCGACTACGCGCTCTCGCTCAAGGTCGGCGACCCGACCGACCCGGACGTGTTCATCGGCCCGCTGATCGACGAGCGCCACTGTACGTTTGTCCAGTCGCAGGTGGACGACGCCGTGGCGAAGGGCGCAAAGCTCCTCTGCGGCGGCACGCACGAAGGGCCGTTCTTCCGCCCGACGGTGCTCTGCAACGTGGACGAGAGCATGCGCATTTTCTATGAGGAGAGCTTCGCGCCGGTCACGAGCGTGATTCCCGTGAAGGATGCCGACGAAGCGCTCGCCAAGTGCAACGACAATCTGTTCGGCCTCTCCGCCGCGGTGCTCACGCACGATCTCGACCGCGCCATGGAACTCGGCATGAAGATCGAGGCGGGCATGGTGCACATCAACGATCTCACGTACCTCAGCTCCACGACCGCCCCCTGCGGCGGCTGGAAGGAGAGCGGCGTCGGACGCGAGGGCGGTCAGTTCTCCATGGACGACTATACCGAGCTCAAATGGCTCACATTCCAGAGCAAGCGCACGTGGTAAGTGAATAAGCGACAGAAAACCGCCCTTTCCGGAATATCCCCGGAAAGGGCGGTTGAGCTTGTCGAGAAAGCCTCGCAGAGTTTGCGCCTGCAGGCGCAAATAGAGTGATAATCATTTTCTCCGGCGACATGTGCGTCGGAGAAAATGCTTTAAAATTATGAAAACTATATTATGTAAATAAAATTACGTCAACTCATCAAGCGCCGCCCGCATATTCTCCTCGGAATACTCCACATTCGCCGACCACAGCCGCGCAAGCTCTACGCGCTCTCCAAAGCTGACCGTGCCGTTTTCCGTTCGCACGGCTGCGCCGAGCGCGTAGAGCATGGCGGTGCTCAAAACGGCAAACGCCGCGCGCGCCGGCAGAGCGCGCCCCTCGTCCGCAAGCAGGTGCCGCAGCAGAAAATAGACGAGAAGCTGCTCATATTCCGTCTCCCACGCGGCGGAAACGGCGTGGAACCCGGCAAAATCGACCGGCTTCGCCAGCTTTGCGAGCGCTTCCGTCCATCCCGGCTCCAGCGGTTCAAGAGAAGCGAAAAACGCCGCCCACGCGCGCGCCGTCCGCCGGGGCAGGGAAGCGCCGGCGAGCGTGAGAATTTTTCGCATCCGTCCGCCGAGAGTGAGCCGCCGGTCCTGCGCGGCGTCCAGCAGCTTCTGCCGGAAGAGCAGCAGCTCCACGGTCTCGCGCGGCGGCGCTTTCGATACCGCGCCGCGAAGCGTCACCTTTTCCGTCTGGGAAAGCAGCAGCCGCGCCGCCTCCTCGCAGCAGAGCCCCAGCCCGATCTCCGTCCGCCCGGGCAGAAACACCCGGTAGCGCGGATGATCGCGGCAGATATTGCAGAGCGCGCTCTCGCCGAGCGTGCGCTGCAATTTGCAGAGATTATCCTCCCGGAGCATGGCGCACCGCCCCGCCGCGTCCAGCCGGAAGTGCGGCGGCTCGCCCGGCTCGACGGCCGCGCGCACGCGCTCGCCGAAGGTTCCGGGCAGCGCGGCGTACCGTTCCGCGCTCTTCCCGTCAATGTCGATCTCCCAGCCGATGCAGCAGTTGTGGCGGCACGCGCCCGCCGTGCAGCGAAACGCCTCATAATACGCGGGATACATTTCCGTCATGCCGGTCTCCTCCTTGCATTTACCGGAGAAGTATACCACAAAATGCCTTGCTCCGCTACCCCGTATGTGATACAATATATAGTGTTCAAAAGGAGCGTCACTGTGGAAGTATTGTATCTGGACAACAAGATCATCGTGTGCGTGAAGCCCGCGGGCGTCCTCTCCACGGACGAGCCGGGCGGCATGCCGTCCCTTCTGCGCGCCGCGCTCGGGGACGATACCGCCCCGGTCTACACCGTGCACCGGCTGGACGCCGCCGTTTCCGGCATAATGGTCTACGCCCGCACGCGCCACGCTGCCGCCGACCTTGGCCGCGCGATCGAGCGCGGCGATGTGCGCAAGGAATATCTCGCCGTCGCCTGCGGCGCGCTGCCGGAGCAGCGCGGCGAGCTGCGCGATCTGCTGCGGCGCGACCGGAAACTGCGCAAAACGTTTCTCGCCGAAGCGCCGGGGAAGGACGTGCGCGAAGCGCGCCTTGCCTACGAAGTGCTCGCCTCTCGCGCCGGGCTCTCGCTCTGCCGCGTCCGGCTGTACACGGGCCGCGCGCACCAGATCCGCTGTCAGCTCGCCGCGCGCGGCGCGCCGCTCTGGGGCGACGCAAAATACGGCGGCAGCGGGGAAGGGGATATCGCGCTTTTTTCCTGCGCTCTCGCCTTTCCGCACCCGCTCACCGGCGAGATGCTGACATTTGAAGAAAAGCCGCCCGCGGCGTACCCGTGGACGGAATTTCCCGGGGAAGTATTATAAATGAAAACGAAACTCACAACGCTCTGCTATATGGAGCGCGGCGGCGAGTATCTGATGCTCCACCGCACGAAAAAGGAAAACGACGAGAACCGCGATAAATGGATCGGCGTCGGCGGCAAGTTCGAGCCGGGGGAGAGTCCGGAGGACTGTCTCCGCCGCGAGGTGCGCGAGGAAACGGGGCTCACGCTCACGCGCTGGCGCTATCGCGGCCTTGTGACGTTCGTCTCGGACGTGTGGCCGTGCGAATATATGCACCTGTTCACCGCGGACGCGTGGACGGGCGAGCAGCGCCCCTGCGACGAGGGCGAGCTTGCCTGGATCGGCAAGGACGAGCTGCTCACAAAAAAGCTCTGGGCGGGCGACAGAATTTTTCTTCACCTGCTCGCGGAGGACGCGCCGTTTTTCTCGCTCAAGCTCGTCTACCGCGGCGAAGAGCTGACCGCCGCCGAGCTGGACGGCAAGCCGCTCGCCCTCGGATAAAAAGGGCGGAGCAGAGCCCCGCCCCTACAGGAGCGCCAAACGCACCCCGACGGGCGCGGGATCGCTCCGCCGGATATAAACGGGGAATCCCCGTCCCCGCAGAATAACCAGATTGACCTCGTATGGGCGGGGCAGAGCCCCGCCCATACAGGAGCACCCAATATACCCCGACGGGCGCGGGATTGCTCCGCCGCATATAAACGGGGAATCCCCGTCCCCGCGGAATAACCAGATTGACCTCGTAGGGGCGGGGCTCTGCTCCGCCCATACAGGAGCATTCAATATACCCCGACGGGCGTGGGATCGCTCCGCCCAAAGCAAGACCGCGGAAAACCTGCCCATTCCGCGCTCTCCGCATATCGCGGATTTCGCCCCTCTGCCAAAAACGCCCGGCGCCGGTTGAAAAACCCGGCGTTTCCGGGCGTTTTCGCGTCTTACCCCTTCGCCTTGAAAATGTTTTCGCCCTTCGACACGTTTCATGCCTCCTTCTTATTTATAATATAGTAAATTGACTGCGGCAAAAAATGCCGGAATGGCCTGACTGCCAGTTTGACTGCCCGGAAATACTGGAATACATGCCAGTAATATATACACGTGTAAAGAAACTTACAGCTGTTAAGAAGTAACAAAAATTTTAACCGGAATAATGATGGTAAAATCGGTGGAAAAGCTTGCTTTTTTCACTTTCCCTATGCTATACTGACGCTGCATAGTGAAAAAACTGCCCGTATCATAGAGGGGTGACCTCCGCGATAAGAATTCGCCGTTTTGTTAGCAAATCGTCCCGTTCTTTGGCAAAACGGGGGCGGATTTGCTGTTTTTCCCCCTCGCCGTAAGTAACCACTTATTTTTGCGATCGCAGAACCTGCGTAGGAGTACCCATTTTGGAACAGAGAGAAATTCAACAGACATTCATCCGAAGCGCCATCCGTGTCATTGCCCGAAAGGGCCTTGTAAAGGCAACGACCAAGGCCATTGCCGCCGATGCCGGCCTCAACGAAGCATATATCTATAAATGCTTCAAGGGGAAGGACGAGCTTCTTGCCGAAGCGCTGCATTATGAGGACGAGGGACTCGCCGTGTTTTTGCGCCGGGAGTTTCCGAACGTGCTCGCCGAAACTTCCCCGTGGCGGGATCGCTGCTTCCATCTCTGGGAAAAGACGTGGAAATTCATTCTGAGCGAGCGGGACGACTGCATCTTCTATCTCCGGTATTACTGCTCCCCCGACTTCTACGCTCATGAGCGCGACCGGCAGCAGCAATACTACCACGCGCTGATCCAGCGCGTCGCATACCTTTTCCGCCCCGAGACGGATCTGGATATGCTCATGCATCAGATATTTGAAACCATGCTCGCCTTTGCCGCGCACGTCATGGCGGGCGATATGGAAAACAACGACCTTACAACGGAACGGACTTTCGAGCAGATCTACAGCTTTATCGCGCCCCACTTCCGTGCCGAGCTGACAGAGGGAGCGGGAAAGGAAACAGCGCTGTTATGAAGAAAAGCTCGATCAGAAAAACGTGGAATGTCATCAGCAGCATTCTGGTGGCGCTCGTGGTGCTGCTGGCGCTGCTTCTCGTCGGCGCAAGGCTCTTCGGTCTGCAGGTGTACACCGTGCTCTCCGGCTCCATGGAGCCGACGTACCACACCGGCTCGCTGATCTATGTGAAAAAGGTGGACCCGTACACCATTCGGGACGGACAGGTCATCACCTTCATGCTCGATGAAAACACCATCGCCACGCACCGTGTCGTCGGCGTCGTGCCGGACGAGGAGGACTCCACCGTCGTCCGCTTCCGCACGAAGGGCGACGCGAACGAAACTGAAGACGGCGGTCTTGTGCATTATAAGAACGTCATCGGCACGCCGGTGTTCACCATCCCGTACCTCGGCTTCGTCGCAAACTACATCCAGCATCCCCCCGGCATGTATGTGGCCATCTCGGCCGGAGCCGTGCTCCTGATGCTGACGTTCCTGCCGGACATCTTCGCCCCGGACAGCAAGGGCGAGACCGTCGGGGAGGACGAAAAAAAACGGGCCAATCCCGCCGCGGGCCGTCACGTCCGCAAAAGATGAGGGCAACGCCGCAAGGCTCCCTATAGAAAGCTTTAATTTAGGAGGTTTTCGCAACATGAAAACGAAAAGCAAAGCTCTGCTCCTGACTCTCTGTGCGGTGTTGCTCGTCGCGGCGTCCGTGCTGGGCACGATGGCGTACCTGACCTCGACTGCGAAGGTGGAGAACACCTTCACCGTCGGCAAGGTCAGCATCAAGCTGGACGAAGCACAGGTCGATGAGCTCGGCAACGTCGTCAGCAACAGCCGCGTGCAGGCGAACGAGTACAAGCTGATGCCCAGCCGTACTTACACCAAGGACCCGACCGTCACCGTTCTGAACGGCAGCGAGGAATCCTACGTCCGCATGAAGGTCACCTTCAACAAAGCGACGGAGATCATCGCCCTCTGCACCAAGCCGGAGTTTGCGGATGAGGTCACCGGCGTTGAGAACGCGTTCCCTCTGATTCACATGGTGAACTACACCGATACCGCGGAACTCTACTGGGATGGCCTCCTTCTTGACAATATGTTCGAGACCGAAGATATGCTTGCTATGCCCAAGTACTTCGTGCATGACGCGGCGACCGACACCCTGACCTACTACTTCTACTACAACGAGACCGTCGGCGCTCCCGATGGCGACGTGAAGCTCCCCGTCCTGTTCAACAGCATCACCGTTCCCGAATGGGCTACCGGCGAGCAGCTCGCGAAGCTCGAAGGCTTTGAGATCAACGTTGTTGCCGAAGCCATTCAGGCCGGCAGCTTTGACAACGCCGCCGACGCCTGGAGCCACTTCTGAACCCCGCACTGCCCCGCGCATAAACCAAAAGGGAAAAGGATAATCGTTATCCATGGAAATAACAGATTTCCCTGTCAATAACGGAAGAAAGGAGGAAGAATGAAAATGAAGCATGTTGCAAACCGTCGCCGCAGTGTGAGCAGCCGCGCGTTTATCGCTCTTCTGGCGCTTGTTCTTGTGATCGGCTGTGTGGCAGGAGGTACCGTCGCCTGGCTCGTCGCCACGTCCGATACCGTGACCAACACCTTTACCTACGGCAATATCAACATCGACCTGACCGAGACCACCGGTACGTCCTACAAGGTCATCCCCGGCACGACCATCAAGAAGGACCCGACCGTCACCGTTAAGGCTGGCTCCGAGGCCTGCTACCTGTTCGTCAAGGTCGAGAAGGTAGGTATGTTTACGGGCATGTCTTACGAGATCGCTGACGGCTGGGAGCTGGTGGAAGGACAGACCAACGTTTTCTGCCGCAAAGTCGCTGCTGTGACCGCTGATACTTCTTTTGCGGTCATCAAAGGCAACGAGATCACCGTCAGCGAAACCCTGACCAAGGAGAACATCCCAACGGCGAACCCCACCCTGAAGATCACGGCCTACGCCGTGCAGCAGGAGAACATCGCCGACGCTGCCGCTGCGTGGGAAGCCGCCAACCCGACTACCACGACCCCCTAAGCAATAGCGACCCTTAATTACTTAAAGAAGGAGTACCAAGTACATGAAGAAGAAGATTACCGCGCTGTGCCTCTGCGTCGCCCTTCTGGCGGTCGCCGTTGTGGGCGCCTCTCTCGCTTACTTCACCGATAACGATCAGGCCGACAACACCTTCAGCGCCGGCAGCGTGAAGATCAAGCTCATTGAAGAGCAGAGCAACGCGGACCACACCGGCTTCGTTCCCTACACAGGCGACAAGGTCCTGATGCCGATCGTCGGCTCCGCGCAGGGCGAAAAGTACCCCAACGGCCAGCCCGCGGCGGAGAACTACATTGACAAAGTTGTCACCATCCAGAACAACGGCAAATCCGCCGCGTGGATCCGCGCCTACTATGCCGTTCCCTCCGATCTGGATGACGGCTATGAGACCTTCAATGCCGGCGCGAACATCCTGCACGGCAACTTCGGCAATAACGGCGACAAGACCACCTACGAAAATGAGTGGAAGTGGCTGAACAACGGCAAGTGGCAGTACTTTGAAACTGTCATGGACGGCGTCAGCTACAACGTCTATTTCGCGGACTACTACCAGCCCCTCGCGGCCGGTGAGACCACCGAGCAGTTTATCTGCGGCGTGTATCTGGACAAGCACGTGGATATGAAGGACGGCAAGTACATCGATACTCGCTATCCTGACGCTGACCTCTCCATTCTGGAAGGCACGGTGCATTATCCCGTGTTCGCGGTCGCCGTTCAGGCTGAGGGCTTTGACAACGCTGCCGACGCTATCACCGCTGCCTTCGGCGCCCAGTACAACCCCTGGGGCACTCCCGCCACCAACTGGCAGTAATTCCTAAACATAACAGGTCAGCGCTCTTTCGGGAGCGCTGACCAATAAAGGAAGGACATAATTCCATGACTAAGAAAAGATTTGTTGCGATTCTTCTCTGCGTGACGCTCGTGGCCCTCGCCGCCATCGGCGCTACGTTTGCTTATCTGACTTCTACCGACAGCGTGACGAACACCTTCACCGTCGGCAACGTGAAGATCGACCTGATCGAGTCCCGCCTGCACCGCGAGAACGCCGGTATCCCCAACGGCGAAACTTCCGACTCTGAGCTGTGGTCTGACGTTGACAAGCTCGGCTCCGGCAACACCAGCAAATACAAGGCTGGCGATACCTTCTACACCGACGCCCAGATCGAGGCCGACGCTGCCGAGTATAAGTGCGAAAACGTCAAGCTTCTCCCCGGTGAGTCCTACCACAAGATGCCCTATGTCAAGAACATCGGCACCGAAGATGCGTACATCCGCATCCGCGTTATGATCCCCGCTGATCTCGACACGGCGATTCTGAACAGCAGCATGTATACCTCCAGCGCCATGCTCAAAAAAGAGTTCACCATGGCGTATGACAACTCCGGCACGGTCGAGCGTGAAGGCGTGAAGTACAACGTCTACACCTTCACCCGCATCGATCCTCTGGCTGCTGGCGCGATGACCTATTGGAACGTTTGGGGCACCATTCACATGGATCCCGATACCACCGGCGAAGAGCTTGCCAAGTTCTTCGGCGAAGGCAAGCCTTACGCTAACGGCGTATTCCCGGTGCTGGTCGAGGCTGACGGCATTCAGGCTGACGGCTTTGCTGATGCCGCTGCCGCTTGGAAAGCGTTCGACAAGCAGGCCTAATCTCCCGCCCAAATCATGCCTCCCCTGAAAGGGGAGGCGGCGCGGCGCTGCTTCCAACTGGCAGTAATTCCCCGTAAAGCCTCCCTTGTGTAAAGGGAGGTGGCGCGAAGCGCCGGAGGGATTGTCCGTATCGGCAAGACGAAGGAACAATCCCTCAGTCAGCCGGAACGGCTGACAGCCCCCTTTGCACAAGGGGGCCAATGAAAAAAGCCTCCCTCTGACGAGGGAGGTGGCAAGCCCGAAGGGCTTGACGGAGGGAGAGACATCCCTCCACATACCCAGTCGAATATGGTCTGCACCCCCGTGGGTGCAGACCATAGGAGAGCATCTAAGGCAAATGCAGATGTTCTCCTATGGTCTGAAGAGCCATGAAAAGCGTAAGAAATAATTGCAAATACAGCCTGAGGGGAGTAAAAGCAATGAAGCGAAAATTCTTGATTCTGTCGGTGCTTGCCATCTTGGTCGCCATACTTGCGGCGAACACGCTGGCATACTTCACCGCAGACACCAAGGCGCACAATGTCATCACCAGCGGCGGTGTGGACATTGTGCTCAACGAATGGGCGAACGAGGACCGCACCGAGCCGTTCGAGGATCGCACCGGCGTCATGCCCGGCACGAAAGTGACGAAGATCGTTGAGATCAGCAACACCGGCACCGCCCCGGTCTGGGTGCGCGCGCAGGTGCAGCTCGAAGTCGACGGCGCCGACGAAGAGTCGCTGCCCCCCGAGTACGTCTCGCTCGACTTCAACGAAACGGACTGGACGTATCTGGACGGGTACTACTATTATAACCGCGCTCTCGCCCCCAGCGAGACGACCGTCCCGCTCTTCACCACGGTAACGTTTGCCCCGGAGATGGGCAACGAGTACCAGAACTCCACGGCGTATGTGGAAGTGAATGTGAGCGCGGTGCAGGCGGACAACAACGGCACGGACGTGTTCTCCGCCGCCGGCTGGCCGAGCTTTGCTCCGCCGGAGCCGACGCAGGTGCCGGAGCCGACGCAGGTGCCGACAGCCGTTCCGGGAAATCCTTAAGGAGGTCGTGAAATGAAAAAGAAGCTGTTAGCGCTGTTTCTCTGCTGCGCTCTTTCCTTCGGCCTCGTGACTGCCGCCCTCATCACCCCCGCCGCTGCGGACGAGGATTTCCTTGTCTACGGCTCTGACGGGCTTGTTGCGCATACGGTCGAGCTGGCAAAGAATAATAAGCTCGAGCTCACCGCAGTCGCCTCCACCGGCTCCGGCGTCTACCAGTGGCAGATCCAGGTCGGCGGCGACGTGTGGGCGAACATCTCCGGCGCGAACGGCGTGACGCTGGACGTCAGCTACGCGCTCGTGGCGAACCTGCTGTACGGCGGCGCGGCGAATCTCCGCTGCCGTCTCACCGCGGGCGAGGTTGTGAAGTACACGAACACCGTCACGGTACAGATCACGGACGAAACGCCCGTCTCCGCTCCGGCGCAGGCTCCGAAGGCCCCCACCGTCATCTCCGAGGCCGAGCCGGTAGGCGAGCCGGTCATCATCCCCCCGCAGACCGCCGTGGAAGAGACCCCGGCTCCGGACGCTGCTCCGGCTCCCGACGCTGCTCCGGCAAATGACCTGACGGCGAATGTCGCCCCGGCCGCTCTCGCCGACCCCGCCCCGGTAAACGACCCCGCCCCGACCGACGACGGCGAGGATGAGGACGACGATAAAGTACTGCCCGCAACCTATACCATTCTTATCAACTACCAGTTTGAGGACGGCAAGCAGGCCGCCAATCCGTGGAGCGCTACGGTTGCCGCCGGCAGCACCTATACGCAGACGATCACCAGCCCGGTCGTCGTAGGCTACACGCCGGATCAGACAACGGTTGATGTTAATGCTTCCGCAGAAACGACCTACACTGTCACTTATCACCCCGCCGAGGTCGAGTTCACCGTCAAGCATTATCAGCAGAACATCCACAACGACCTGTACACGCTCGTTGATACCGAAACAAAGAAGGGCTATACCGAATCCGCGGTCGGCGAGCAGCTTGCCAAGACGGATTATACCGGCTTCTACTCGCTGCTTTACGATACCACGACCAAAATCGCGGCGGATGGCAGCACGGTGATCGAGGTCTACTACGACCGCTATTACTATCTGTTGAATTTTGATTTAGACGGCGGCTACGGCGTGGAACCAGTCTACGCCCGCTACGGAGCGCCTATCGGCGCCGGAACCCCGACCAAGCCCGGCTACACCTTTGAAAAGTGGACGCCGGAGATTCCCGACACGATGCCCGCGGCAAACTCAAGCCATAAGGCAAGCTGGAATATTGGCGAATCTGGTTTTACTGTTGTTTTCTGGTATGAGAACGCCAATGACGATGGTTACAGCGTAGCCGGAACCTATAAGCCTGCAGATGTAGCCCCCGGTACCGAGAAAAAGAGCGAGGACTACAAGGATCAGAGCTTTACAGGTCGTGACAACGATCATTTCACCTATAATGCAGCTAAGGCCGAAACCGTCACCGTCAAGGGCGACGGCTCCACCGTGCTGAATGTGTACTATACGCGGAATACCTATACGCTGACGTTCCCAAAGGTGAATCTGACTTGCGACAAAGTGGAGCATACACATTCTCATGAACAGTGCTGCACAAAAACAGGGATTCATATTTTTTCTGGATGCAATACAAAAAAATGCCCCGTAGGTTATGAACATACTCACGATAGCTCCTGCTATGGCGACCTTACCATCACCGCAAAATATGACTCCGACATAACATCTGTCTGGAAAACCGATCCTATCAAGTCTCTGCTGAGCCAGGGCTATGTGTTCAAGTCCAGCGTGACGGAAAAGTATTACTCATTCCTTGAAAAAATGCCCGGACAGAATATTACCATGACGAAGACACAGTGGTCTGGTAACACATATGAATGGTATTACTATCTGGAAGTCCCCGCCGGAATGAGCGCCCCGGCTGGTGCAACAACGAAGACCGATGGGGGAAAGACCTATTACCTCTATCACACTGTTACAATTAAAGGCGAAAGTATTACCCTGACCTATGACGAAGACTATTATCCGATCACAGGCTTTACGCAGAGAGATAAGAACGTCCCCAGTTTTAACAGCTCCAACAAAGCGTATCTCTATTATACCCGCAACAAATATGAACTGAAATTCCTCAATTACGGCACCCTCGTAAAGACAGACACGAAGTACTATCAGGCGGATATCTCGGGTGAGGGATTCACTCCGAACTACCCCGAAACGCTGGAAAACGGTGTCTATACATTTGACGCTTGGTACACAGATCAGTTCTTCTCCGAAAGCGGAAAGTTCGATTTTACCGGCGCAGTTATGCCCGCCGGCCCGGTGGTACTCTATGCGCATTGGGTTTCTAAAACGCATACGGTCAAGACCTACCAGACCAAGGATGCAATGGAAAACGGTGGAACGCCGCTGACTACGATCCACAATATTCCCCACGGCGCAAAAGTAGGGGATGTAGCAAGCGTGCCGGGGCACCCGGTTAACGGCAACTACATATTTGCGGGGTGGTTCTATGTCAGCGATACCGGTGAAGAAAAGGCCTTTGATTTCTCCATGCCGGTAAACCGCGATCTGAACCTTTATGCCAAGTGGAGCTCCAACACGCTGATGGCCTATACCGTCAAGTATGAGCTGGAGGACGGCACGGAGATCGCGCCGCCCACCACCGGCAGCGCGTTGGCGGGCACGACCAAGACCTTCAACGCAAAGTCCGGTACGGAGCTGAACGAGGGATATCAGTCCGGCTACTTCCCCAAGGTGGGCAGCCATTCCATCACCATTGACATTGCTAATCCCGAAAACAATACCTTCACCTTTGTGTATGTGCCGAAGGCAGAGGTAGAGTACACCGTCAAGTATCTCGAAAAGGGCACGGAAAAGCAGCTCGCCGACATCAAGACTGTTACGACCCGCGACGCGGTCATAACGGAGACCTTCAAGCAGATTACCGGCTACGCCCCGGACGCCTATCAGAAGCAGCTGGTGCTTGCGGCGGAGGGCAACGAGATCATCTTCTGGTACATCAAGGACGATGTCCACGCGCCGGTGCAGACCATCCACTGGGTACAGAACATCAAGGGCGAGGGATACGCGGAGTACCAGAAAAGCACGAACCTGAACGGCGTGATCGGCACGGAATATTCCGAAACCCCGCTGACCATTACCGGCTTTACTTTCAACGGCACGAAGAGCAACTCCAACGGTAAGCTCACTGAGGCCGGTCTCGTGCTGAACCTCTACTACGACCGCATCGAGTATCCCTACGAGTTCCGCTTCCTTGAGCAGGGAACCAATAAGGAACTTGCCGATCCTGTTACCGGCAACGCCCGCTATCAGGCACAGGTGACGCAGACCGCGAAGGCCATCCCCGGCTACACGCTCGTAAGCGCGGAGAATCAGGCGATCAACATCGCCATCGAAGACCCGGCGAACGTGGCAAGCAAGAACGTCAAGACCTTCTACTACACCGAGCAGGTGGTGGATATCAAGTATCAGGTCGTCGGCCCGGATAACTGCGGCACGCTGGACAACTATCAGGAATCGCAGCTCAAGGTGACGACCGGCACAGTCAAGGGCGCTGTCCCGACCGCCGCGGAAGGCTTCAAGTTCGTTGGCTGGTACACGGACGAAGCCTGCACGCAGCCGGTGATAGCGACGTGGGTCTTGAACAACAAAATCACGCCGGAAAAGACCAAGGACTTGGGCAACAATGTAAAGGGCTACGAGGCCGCGACGTACTACGCCAAGTTTGAGGCCGACGTTGCCGACCTGACCATCACCAAGCAGGGCTGCGAGGCCGTCGACGGAATGCAGAGCTTCATCTTCACTGTGACCGGCCCGGACAACTTCAGCAAGAAGATCGTCATTCAGGGCAACGGTACCGTTGTGCTCAAGGGTCTGAAGATCGGCGAATACGCCGTCACAGAGGACACAGCATGGAGCTGGCGCTATACGCCGGAGAGTGGTTCGGTGAGCATTATGCTCAAGCCCGGAGAGACGAACGTCGTCACCTATGTGAACACGCGCACCAACGACAAGTGGCTCGGCGATGACTCTTATGTAAAGAACGTTTTTACCAAAACGGTTTCCGGTAACTGAGAAAGGAGGCGGCAATCATGTATAATGGATCCCACGCGAAAGCGAACAACAAACCGAGAATCCGCATGAACAAGCTGGCCATCCTGTTCATCGCGGTCGTCATGCTGATCGGCGCGGTGGTCGGCTCTACCGTCGCCTTTCTGGTGACCAAAACAGATCCGGTGGAAAACAAGTTCACCTACGCCAGCATTTCCACGCAGATCGATGAGAAATTCAACGGCGAAACGAAGAAAGACGTTCAGGTCGTCAACAACGGCGACACCGCCGCCTACATCCGCGCGACCTACGTCATCAACTGGCTCGATAAGGCCGGAAACATCGTTTCTTCGGTTCCCACCGAGTATGGTTGCGATCTGCAAATGAATACCGACGGCAACTGGATTCCGGGCACGGACGGCTTCTACTACTACAAGGAGCCTGTCGCCCCCGGCGCATCCACGGCAGGAAGCCTTCTCACCTGTAAGGCGGTTTACCCGACAAACCCGGAGTACACCCTCTCTGTTGAGATTCTGGCAACTGCCATTCAGAGCACACCGGCTTCCGCCGCGCGCGACGCGTGGCCCGGCATGCCGGGCAGCGTGAAATAAGGAGGGAGTAACGACATGAAAAAATCGATGAAGAAGCTCCTCTCCCTCGTGATGGTCATCGCCGCGCTTGCGGCGCTGACCGTCCCGGCTCTCGCCGCCGACGCCGTGGTGAGCCGTCAGGGTACCAACGGTCTCGTGATCGAGACCACCGGCAGCGGCTACACGGACACCGACCTTTTTGGCAACTTCAAAAACGTCATGCCCGGCGACGAGCTGACCGAGAACATCACGATCAAAAATAATGTCAGCGGCTTTGACTATGTGAAGCTCTACATCCGCGCCGAGGCCCACGACGAAGAGGGCAACCCGCTCACCTACAGCGAGCCCTTCGAGAACGAGGACGGCCACGATCAGGCCAACATCGAGGGAATGCGTGACGAGACCGTCGTCACCATGGCGGACTTCCTCTCCAAGCTCACGATGGAGGTCTATCTCGTGAACGCGGACGGCACGAAGCAGAGCATCTTCTCCGCTTCCCCGGACCAGACCGCGCAGCTCACCGATAACGTCCTTCTCGGCACCTTTGCCAAGGGCAAGAGCGCGAAGCTCGAAGCGGTGCTCACGGTTCCCGCCGGGCTCGGCAACGAGTACGCCTACCGCGTCGGCGAAGTGGACTGGGTGTTCACGGTCGAGGGCTTCAACAACGAAAAGCCCCTCATCCCCACCGGTCAGCTCAACTGGCCCGTCGCCGTGTTCGGCGCGCTGGGTGTGCTGCTGATCGCGGGCGGCGTTGTTGTGCTCACGAAGAAAAAGAAGCATGACGAAGCCTAAAAAAATCGGGATCGTCTTATTGACAGCGGGAGCAGTGCTGGTGATCGCCGCACTGCTCCTGTTTTCCAATAACCGCGCCGAGGACAGGCGCGCCGGAGAGAGCGCGAAAGAGACGCTCCGGCTCGTAGAGGCCGCGATGGCCGAGCGCGAGACGAACGGCGAGACCGGCACGACCCCCGCGCCCGGCGACGGCGAACCCGACGCCGCGGCGACGGCGGCAAACGCGCCCGGCGCTTCGGCGTCCCCCGGCGCGGCAGCGGCCGGAACGGAGACCGGCTCGGGCGGTCTGCCCGCGCCCCCGGCGCTCGATATGCCGACGGTGCGCTCCGGCGCCTATGACTACATCGGCTATCTTGATTTTCCGGGCTACGGTCTCACGATGCCCGTCGCGGCAACGTGGAGCTTCCCCGCGATGGAGATCTCCCCCTGCCGCCACACCGGCAGCGTGTACAACGATAATCTCGTCGTAGCGGGCCACAACTATAAAACGGAGTTCGATGTGCTGTTCCATCTCGAGGCGGGCGACACGGTCACGTTCACGGATGTGGACGGAAATGTGTTCACCTACACCGTGCGGGAGTTTGCCTCCGTCACGCCGGACGATTCCGACACCGTGATGAACAGCGGCTACGCGCTCACGATGTACACCTGCAACTGGGACACGACCGAGCGCGTCACCGTTTTCTGCGAGCGCACCGGCGGCGAAATTCCCGGCGATAATGCGTAAAACCTTCTCAACCGCCGGTTGAAAAAGTACAAATGCACTGTGTCAACCAACGGTTGAGCCAACTCAACCACGAAAACCTTGCTATTTTATCCGGGTGCGCCTATTCTGGGTTCATCCGGATAAAATGCTTTTTGGAGGTTCATACAATGGAACAGAACATTATCGGAACGACGATCGCCGCGCTGCGGCGCGAAAAGGGCCTCACGCAGGACGCGCTCGCCGCGCAGCTCGGCGTGAGCGCGCAGGCGGTGAGCAAGTGGGAAAACGGGCTTTCCTGCCCGGATATTCTGATGCTGCCGGAGATCGCGGAGTATTTCGGCGTGAGCGTGGACGCGCTCTTTGGCCGCGCGAGCGTGAGCGCTGCGCCGAGCGCCGCGCCCGCCGCGGCGGAGCCGGTCGTTGTCTACCACGATCTCCCGTGGAGCGACGAGGAAACGGTGCTGCACGCCGTGCTCTTCGTCGGGCATAAGCTCGTAGGTCATACGCCGTTTTCGCGCGGGGCGCGTGAGCGCGTGAACGTGGATTTTCGGTATGACGGCCCGGCGCTCGATATCAAGAGCGAGTTCTCCGTCATCTGCGGCGCGAACACGACCGTCGCGGGGGACGTAAACGCGGGCGACGGTGTGCAGTGCGGCAACGTGCTCGGGCACGTCAACGCGGGCGACAGCGTGACCTGCGGCAACGTTGACGGCAACGTACACGCCGGGGACAGCGTGGAGTGCAGAGACGTCGAGGGCGGCGTGACTGCCGGGGACGGCGTCCGCTGCGGCAATATCCGCGGCCGCGTCGTAGCGGGCGACAGCGTCACCTGCACCGGGCTCGCCCCCGACAAAGATTAAAACTCCGGTATGCGTATATTTTCACTCTTAACGAGGGAAAATGGTAACAGCCCTACATACTATGGAACGGGCGAGCATTTTCATCTGGAGAGTGAATCGCATGAGTACAGTTCGGAGAGGGGACATTTATTTCGCCGATTTGAGCCCTGTCATCGGCAGCGAGCAGGGCGGTATGCGCCCGGTGCTGATCGTGCAGAACGACACCGGCAACCGCCACAGCCCCACCGTGATCGCCGCCGCCATCACCTCGCAGACCGGCAAGGCGCGTCTGCCCACGCACATCGAGCTTGCCGGCGCGAGCTGCGGCCTGACGCGCGACAGCGTTATCCTGCTCGAGCAGATCCGCACGATCGACAAATCGCGCCTGCGCGAGCGTATGGGCAAGCTGCCCGACGCCGTGATGGACCGCGTGAACGGCGCGATCGCCGTGAGCTTCGGTCTCGGCGGCGGACGCCCCGGCGGAACGATACCCCAATAACGGCATAACAGCCGCACCCCGTCCATACAATGTGGACGGGGTGTATTTTCTTCAAACGAACCCCACTCCGTTGAGGGGTTCGTTTGAGGGAAAATGCGGCCCGCTGCAGCGCACTCGCTGCGCTCGCACGTTTGCGAGCCGAGCAGTATTTTCTCCGACGCACATGTCGCCGGAGAAAATGGATGCGACTTTATTTGCTCCTGCGGGAGCAAACTCTGTGAGACCCAGAGGGAGCGTAAAATATGGATGGAGTGATAAAATGAATGAGACGTATCCGGTTCTGATAAACGGGGAGAAGAAGGGGACGCTGACCGTTTCGCGCGAGGGGCTGACGACGCGGTTTGACGCGAAGTGCGAGGACCCCGGCACGCTCGTGCGCCTGAGCGTATACGGCGGCGGAAAAGAGGGCTATCTCGGCGTGATGACGCCGGAGAACGGTGTGCTGACGCTGCACCGGCGGCTGACGCGCGCCGCGCTCGCGGCGTTCCCGGCGGAGATCGAGTTCGCCGCCGAAGCCGGGCGGAATACATCTGCGCCGGAGCGCAGGCCGGAGACCGGGCAGACGCCGGAGAAGAGACCGGAGACGGCTCCGGCACAGGCCGCGCCCGTCCCTCCCGCGCCGAAGCAGTCCGCCGCGCCGAAGCCGCGCGAGCGCGCGGGGGATATCGTCTGGCGCGACGCCGGGGACGGGAGTCTGTACACAGTATATAAAAACCAGCCGTACCGCGCGATCCCCATGGCGGCATGGGGACTGCCGACGGAGCGCATGGTGGAAAAGCGGACGATCCACGGCGTGGAGTACGCCATTTTTGCGCTGAAAGACGGGCGGATTCTCTGACAGCATATTGCATTTTATGCGGATTGATGGTATAAAAAGAAAAAACATGAAAGGCGGCGGTTTTATGAAGATCATCACCATCAGCCGGCAGTACGGCGCAGGAGGACGCGAGATCGGTCTCGCGGTGGGGAAAGAGCTCGGCGTAACGCTCTATGACCGCGACATCATTGCCGCCACCGCAAAGGCGAGCAGCATCGATGCGAGCCAGATCGAGCGCGAGGGCGAGGAGATCTCCGCCACGGAGAGCATTCTGCGCAACATCACGCCCATTTCCTACGACCAGAAGGATTATATTTATGAGACCCAGCGCAGCGTTATTCTGGATATTGCCAAGCAGGGACCGTGCGTCATTCTCGGGCGCTGCGCGGACGTTGTGCTGCACGACGCCGGGATCGAGACGCTGAATGTGTACATCTATTCCGACGAGGCGCACCGCGCCGAGCGTATCTCCGGCTATCTGAACACGACCGACACCGCCGAGATCGTCCGCGCGATGAAGAAGAGGGACCGCGCCCGCCGCAGCTACTATGAGCACTACACCGGCCAGCACTGGGGCGACTGCCACAATTACGACATTACGCTCAACAGCGGCTCTCTCGGCGTGGAAGCGTGCGTGCAGCTCATCTGCGCGGCGGTGAAGGCTGCGGAAAACAAATAAAAAAATTCCCGTCCCGGTGCCTGTCGGCTCCGGGGCGGCGTGCTTTGCAAAGGAGAAATCGCTATGGCAAAGAATACAAGTACGGCTCTGCGCGAGCAGGTCATTTACAGCGTGTATGTGCGCAACCATACGCCGGAGGGGACGTTCCGCGCCGTGATCCCCGATCTTGACCGCATCCGCGCGCTGGGAACGGATATCGTCTGGTTCATGCCTATCCACCCCATCGGCGAGAAGGGCAAAAAGGGCAGTCTCGGCTGTCCCTACGCGAACCGCGATTACGGCACGGTCAATCCCGAGTACGGCACGCTCAACGATTTCAAGGCGCTCGTGGATGCGATCCACGCGCGCGGCATGAAGTGCATCATCGACGTGGTGTACAACCACACGTCGCCGGATGCGGTGTACGTCACGGAGCACCCGGAGTTTTATTACCGCAAGCCGGACGGCAGCTTCGGCAACAAGACCGCCGACTGGACGGATGTTATCGATCTGGACTATTCCTGCGCCGCGCTCTGGGACGCGCAGATACAGCATCTGTGCTATTGGGCGGGCATCGTGGACGGCTTCCGGTGCGACGTTGCCTCGCTCGTGCCGATAGAGTTCTGGAAAAAGGCGCGTGAGGCCGTGGAAAAGGTGCATCCGGGGTGCATCTGGCTTGCCGAATCGGTGCATCGGAGTTTCGTTGTCTTCAACCGGAAGCAGGGCATCACCGCGGCAACCGATAACGAGCTTTACGAAGCGTTTGACATGGAATATGAGTACGACATCCGCGAGACGTTCGATAAGTACATCGCCGGGGAGCAGCCGCTCAGCGCGTGGATGGACATGCTCGGCTTTCAGGAGGCCATCTATCCGGAAAACTATGTGAAGCTGCGGTACATGGAAAACCACGATATGCCGCGCATCGCCGGTCTTGTGCCGGACGAGAAGGCGCGCCGGAATTTCACGGCGCTGCTGTACTTCCTCAAGGGCACGGTGCTGCTCTACGGCGGACAGGAGTATTCCTGCGATCATGTGCCGAGTCTTTTTGATAAGGACGTGTTCCCGCGCACCGGCAGGAATATCACGCCGCTTTTACAGAAGCTCAACGCCGTGCGGCGGGAGCATCTCTCCGCGGAGGACTGGTTCACCGCGGAAGCGGATGACGCGAACGATATCGCCGTCTGTCTGCGCGACGACGGGAAAACAAAAAAGCTCGGCGTCTTCTCTCTGAAGGGGAAGAGCGCCGAGGTCGAAGTGCCGGTGAAGGACGGGAGTTATGTAAACTATATCACCGGCGAGACCGTGACCGTGCAGGGCGGGAAGCTGCGCTGCGCCGGGGAGCCGGTCATAATCTCCGAGTAAAATGAAGGGCCCCCTTGTGTAAAGGGGGCTGGCAGCGAAGCTGACTGGGGGATTGTAGTTTCTGGAAAACGACAATCCCTCCGTCTTTTGCCTGCGGCAAAATCCACCTCCCTTTACACAAGGGAGGCATTGCTGCTCTCCGCCGGGAAGCGTTTGAGCAGTTTATAGACCGGCATGAGCTTTTCGTAGGCGTCCAGAAGCACCTGCGGCAGCTCGCCTGTGTAGAGTGCCCCGCCGTGGTCGTATTCGGCGCAGAGACTGATCCACTTGCGGTTGTACCACGGGTTGAGCACTTCGCCCACATCCTTTTTGAGCCGCTTGTACGGCTCGCCTTCGAGATGAAATTCGCTCTTTGCCACGCGTTTGGCAAGCCGCTCCATCTCGGCGGGATTCGCGTCGATGTACCGGCGCAGCGCCGCCATCTGCTCCGCGGTCGCGGTGTAAAACCCGACGCCGTAGCTGAAGGAGGCGGGGGAGAGCTCAAACCAGAACACGGGGCTGTTGTGCCGATCTTCACCCGTCCAGAGCGTGAACCAGAGGTGGTCCTTGTACGGCCCGCGGCCGAAGAGCCGCCGCGCGTCGCGGTAGATGCGCGAAATGTGGAGGCAGTACGGCTCGTTCGGGTGCTTTTGGCGCATTAGCGCGAGCGTTTCCTTTGCAAGCGCGTCGAACGGCTCCTTTACCGCGCGCAGAAACTGCTCCTTATGCGCTTCAAACCACGGTTTTTCGTTGTGGAACGCGAGTTCCCAGAGAAATTCTCCGGTCTCGCTCGTAAATCCGGTAAACGGCATAAAATGACCTCACGATGGAAAGCGCCGGGGCGTTCGCCCCGGCGCTTGGATTTTGGAAAAGACGGCGATCAGGCCTTGCCGTCGCAGCCGAGCACGTCCACGATCTTGTGGCGGACCATGTCGTGAATGGCGGTGCGGGCGGGCTTGAGATAGGCGCGGGGATCGAAGCCCTCGGGGTGCTCGTCAAAGTACTTGCGGATGGAGGCGGTCATTGCAAGACGCAGGTCGGAATCGATGTTGATCTTGCAGACGGCCATGGTAGCGGCCTGGCGCAGCATCTCTTCGGGGATGCCGATGGCGTCGGGCATCTTGCCGCCGTGCTCGTTGATGATGCGGACGAACTCCTGCGGCACGGAGGAAGCGCCGTGCAGCACGATGGGGAAGCCGGGCAGACGCTGGGCGACCTCCTCGAGAATGTCGAAGCGGAGCTGGGGCTTCGTGCCGGGCTTGAACTTGTACGCGCCGTGGCTCGTGCCGATGGCGATGGCGAGACTGTCGCAGCCGGTGCGGGTCACGAATTCCTCGACGTCCTCGGGACGGGTGTAGGAGCTGTCCTCGGCCTCGACGTGGACGTCGTCCTCCACGCCAGCGAGCGTGCCGAGCTCGGCCTCAACGACGACACCGTGGTCGTGCGCGTATTCGACGACTTGGCGGGTGAGAGCGATGTTGTCCTCGAAGGACTTGCTGCTGCCGTCGATCATGACGGAGGTGAAGCCGCCGTCGATGCAGCTCTTGCAGAGCTCAAAGCTGTCGCCGTGGTCCAGATGCAGGGCGATCGGAAGACCGGTCTCCTGCTCGGCGGCCTCGACGAGCTTGACGAGATAGGTGTGGTTGGCGTAGGCACGCGCGCCGCGGGAGACCTGCAGGATGACGGGAGCCTTGACCTCGGCCGCGGCCTCGGTGATGCCCTGGACGATCTCCATGTTGTTGACGTTGAACGCGCCGACGGCATAGCCGCCCTCATACGCCTTGCGGAACATTTCCTTTGTGGTTACGATCGGCATGATATTTACCTCCGTTATATAAAGTATATGGATACGCTCTTTTGTACATCGGCATTATATCAGTGTTTTCGCGCCGCGTCTACTGCCGAAATACTGTTTTTTCTCCCCTTTGCCGAAAAGAAACTGGCGCGTTTGTGAAAAATTCCAAAAATTTACGCTTTAGCATTTTAAATTGTTTCGCATTTTTCTATTGACGCATACTTATGCAGCGTGCTATGATATGCCCATCTTTTGAAGGAGGTGCCGCATGAACTGCTTCGGTTTTGGTTTTTCGATGAACAGCGCTTCTTCCGCCGCAAATTGCGACGGCTCTTGTGCTGCGCGCACTTCCTCTCACTATCCGGTTATTGCGGGCATCGCTGCGGCGGTGTCCGTTCTTTTTATTTCCGCCCTTCTCAGCCTCCGACTGTCCCTTGGCCTCCTTGGGCTTATTCTGCTTATTACCATTATTGTATCCATTATTATGATTATTTTCGTTCTGCTTGTACGCAATTTTTCCGAGCACCGAAAGAGATAAATCCGGTTTGATAAATCCGGCCTTGTCCTTTCGGACAGGGCCGTTTTTATATTCATTTTTGTGTTTAAAACCATTGGAAAAGGAGAAATGAAACAATGAAAAAAGTAGTATGCATGGTACTCGCCGCTGTAATGCTCATGGCATGTCTCGCCGGCTGCGGCTCCACCCCCGCCTCCACGCCCGAAGATTCGGCTTCCGCCGCGTTCAAGATCGGCGGCACGGCTCCGCTGACCGGCGGCGCCGCCATTTACGGCAACGCCGTGATGAACGCCGCGCAGATCGCCGTGGACGAGATCAACGCCAAGGGCGGCGTCCAGTTTGAGCTGCGCTACGAAGACGACCAGAACGACCCCGAAAAGGCCGTCAACGCGTACAACACGCTGAAGGACTGGGGCATGCAGATCTCTCTCGGCTCCGTCACCTCCAAACCCTGCGAAGTTACCGCCGGCGACACCTTTGCCGACCGCATCTTTGCTCTGACGCCGTCCGCCTCCTCTGTCGCCACGACCGAGGGCAAGGATAACCAGTTCCAGATGTGCTTCACCGACCCCAACCAGGGCAGCGCCTCCGCGCAGTACATCGCCGACAAGAGCCTCGCCACCAAGGTCGCCGTTATCTGGAAGAACGACGACGTTTGCTCCAAGGGCGTCTATGAGACCTTCAAGGCCGCCTGCGACACGCTCGGCATCGAGATCGTGAGCGACACCACCTTCGCCGATGGCAACGACACCGACTTCTCCGTCCAGATCGCCGACGCGCAGTCGAAAGGCGCGGAGCTCGTGTTCCTGCCCATCTACTACCAGCCCGCTTCCCTCATCCTCGCGCAGGCCGCAGCCGCCGGTTATGAACCCGAATGGTTCGGCGTGGACGGCATGGACGGCATCCTCACCATGAAGGGTTTTGATACCTCTCTCGCCGAGGGCGTCATGCTCCTGACCCCGTTCAACGCCGACTCCACCGACGAGCGCACCGCCGCTTTCGTCAAGAAGTACCAGGAAATGTACGGCGAAGTTCCCAACCAGTTCGCCGCGGACGCCTATGACTGCGTTTATGCCTACGCGCAGGCTCTCGAAGCCGCCGGCGCTACGCCCGACATGAGCGCGGCAGACCTCTGCGCCAAGATGATCGAGCAGTTCACCTCCATGACGTTTAACGGTCTGACCGGCGACGGCATGACCTGGAACGAACAGGGCCAGGTCACCAAGAGCCCGAAGGGCATGGTCATCCAGAACGGCGCTTACGTCGGTCTGGACTGATCGGGAAAAAGCCCGACCCACGAAACGGCTATGGGACGGAGAATACCCCTCCGTCCCATTCCCCGCGGGAAGGCGCGCAGCGGAAAGAGGCCGCACCGAAGCCTTTTTCCGATGCGCATTTTCCCCTGTCCCCGTATTTTAACTTAGAGAGAAAAAGAGAAAGAAATTGACCCGAAAGGGGTGTCAGCCTTGAGTTTCCTGAACTTTCTGATCAGCGGCGTCAGCCTCGGCAGCATCTACGCGATCATCGCCCTCGGCTACACGATGGTCTACGGCATTGCGAAAATGCTGAACTTCGCCCACGGTGACGTCATCATGGTGGGCGCGTATATCTGCTTTTTTGCCTGCACCAAGTTTAATCTCCCGCCGATCGTCGGCGTGGTCCTTGCCATGATCGTCTGCACCGTTCTCGGCATGACGATCGAAAAGCTGGCGTATAAGCCGCTGCGCGCGGCGACGTCGCTCGCGGTGCTCATCACCGCCATCGGCGTGAGCTACTTCCTCCAGAACGCGGCGCTGCTGCTCTGGGGCTCCAGTCCGGTCGTGTTCCCGAACTTCTTCAAGTCGGCGGGCGGCGAGACGGGTATTGCCCTCTTCGGCGGTGAGCTGCGTGTTTCGTATGTCGCGCTCGTGACGATCGCCGTGTGCGTCGTCATCATGGTCGCGCTCTCGCTCTTCATCGGCAAGACCAAAATGGGCAAGGCGATGCGCGCCTGCTCCGAGGACAAGGACGCAGCGCGGCTCATGGGTATCAACGTAGACGCGACGATTTCCATGACGTTCGCCATCGGCTCCGGCCTTGCCGCGGTCGCGGGCGTGCTGCTCTGCTCGGCGTATCCGACGCTCGTCCCCACGACCGGCTCCATGCCCGGCATCAAGGCGTTTACCGCCGCCGTGTTCGGCGGTATCGGCTCGATCCCCGGCGCTCTGCTTGGCGGACTGCTGCTCGGCGTTATCGAGATCATGGCCAAGGCGTACATCTCCACGCAGATGTCGGACGCCGTGGTGTTCGCGGTGCTGATCATCGTGCTGCTCGTCAAGCCGTCCGGTCTGCTGGGCAAGCAGGTCCGCGAGAAAGTGTGAGGTGGGTACGATGAAAAAAGTTTTAGCCCGAATGAAAATCAACCGGCGGCAGTGCATCACATATGCCTTTGTGATCGCTGCGTATATCGTTCTCCAGATCCTCTCCGGACAGAAGCTGCTTTCCTCCACGGCGCGCGGCATGCTCGTGCCGATCTGCGCTTACGTCGTTATGGCGATCTCGCTCAACCTCACCGTCGGCGTGATGGGCGAGCTTTCGCTTGGCCACGCGGGCTTTATGAGCGTCGGCGCCTTCATGGGCACGACGGCGGCGGTGTCGCTGCAGGGCGTTATTGCGAGCGCTCCGCTGCGTCTCGCCATCGCAATGGTCATCGGCGCGATCTTCGCTGCCATCATCGGCTTTCTCATCGGCATTCCGGTGCTGCGTCTCCGCGGCGACTATCTCGCCATCGTGACGCTTGCCTTCGGCGAGATCATCAAGAGCATTTTCACGAACCTTTATATCGGCCTGGACAGCCGCGGCTACCACATCCGCTTCCTGCAGGCGCCCGAAAATCTGGAGGAGGGCGGAAAGCTTATTCTCGGCGGACCGATGGGCATCGGCGGCGTGCAGAAGATCGCCACGTTCACCGGCGGCTTTATCCTCGTGATGCTCTGCCTCATCGTGATCTTCCATCTTGTGAACAGCCGCACGGGGCGCGCCATTCTCGCCATCCGCGATAACCGCATCGCCGCCGAGAGCGTCGGCATCCCCGTGACGCGCTACAAAATGACCGCCTTTGTCATCTCCGCTTCCATGGCGGGCGCGGCGGGCGCGCTCTTCGCGCTGAACTACTCCACGATCGCCGCAAACAAGTTCGATTTCAATGCGTCGATCCTCATTCTCGTGTTCGTTGTGTTCGGCGGGCTGGGCAATATGCTCGGCTCGGTCATCGCCGCGGCGCTGCTCACGGCGCTGCCCGAGGCGCTGCGCAGCTTTGCCGATTACCGCATGCTGATCTACGCCATCGTGCTCATCCTCGTGATGCTCGCGACAAACAACGACGATTTCAAGGCGCTGCTGCGCCGCGTGATCCCCGGCCGGAAGGAGGAGAGGGAAGATGCCTAAAAAGTTTGAAAAGGGGAAAATGGTCGAATTCCCGAGCACAGCCATCATCCCCGAGCGCGATCTGGACAAAACACCCGTGCTGGAATGCCGCCATCTCGGCATCGATTTCGGCGGACTTCGCGCCGTGGACGACTTCAATCTCACCATCGGCCGCACGGAGATCGCCGGTCTCATCGGCCCGAACGGCGCGGGCAAGACCACCGTTTTTAACCTCCTTACCAAGGTCTATCAGCCGACCCGCGGCACCATTCTGCTTGACGGCATGGACACCTCCGGCAAAACGACCGAGCAGATCAACCGCATGGGCATAGCCCGCACGTTCCAGAACATCCGCCTTTTCAGTAACCTCACGGTCGAGGACAACGTGAAGATCGGCCTGCACAATCAGGAGCCGTATTCCACGTTTGAGGGCATATTCCGCCTGCCGCGCTACTGGCGGCAGGAGCGCACCGCGCACGAGCGCGCGCTGGAGCTGCTGTCCATTTTCGATATGCAGGACATGGCAAACGTGCAGGCCGGCTCGCTGCCCTACGGCGCGCAGCGCCGTCTGGAGATCGTCCGCGCTCTGGCAACGAACCCGTCGCTGCTGCTGCTCGACGAGCCCGCCGCCGGCATGAACCCCTCCGAAACGCAGGAGCTCATGGAGAACATCGTCAAGATCCGCGACATGTTCCAGATCGCCGTCATGCTCATCGAGCACGACATGAAGCTCGTTATGGGTATCTGCGAGGGCATCTGCGTACTGAACTTCGGCAAGGTGATCGCCAAGGGCACCGCAGAGGAGATCCAGGCGAACCCCGCCGTGATCGAAGCCTATCTCGGCAAGAAGAAGGAGGGCTGACGCATGCTTCTCGAAGTCAAGGACATTCAAGTGTATTACGGCGCGATCCACGCCATCAAGGGCGTCTCCTTCGAGGTCAACGAGGGCGAGATCGTAACGCTCATCGGCGCGAACGGCGCGGGCAAGACGACCACGCTCGACACCATTGCGGGACTTCTCCGAAGCCGCGGCGGCGACATCGTTTTTCAGGGCGAGAGCATTGCGCACAAGGCGCCCCACCTGATCGTCAAGGACGGTCTGGCGCTCGTCCCGGAGGGACGGCGCGTGTTCGCGCAGATGACCGTGGAGGAAAACCTTGAAATGGGCGCGTTCACCCGCGCCAACTCCACCGTCGAGCCGGGGCTCGAAAAGGTGTACGAGCTGTTCCCGCGGCTGAAGGAACGCCGCCGTCAGGTCGCCGGAACGCTCTCCGGCGGCGAACAGCAGATGCTCGCCATGGGCCGCGCGCTGATGAGCGCGCCGAAGCTCATGATGCTCGACGAGCCCTCCATGGGTCTTGCGCCCATCCTTGTGGAGCAGGTGTTCGATATCATCCAGTCGCTGCACAAGGCGGGAACGACGATCCTGCTCGTTGAGCAGAACGCGCAGATGGCGCTCTCCATCGCCGACCGCGCGTACGTGCTCGAAAACGGCAAGGTATCCCTCTCCGGCACCGGCGAGGAGCTCGCAAAGAGCGAGAAGGTACAGAAGGCCTACCTCGGCGGATAACTGCTGTCATAAAAGTTGCCCCCCAGTTTACAAGGGTGCTCATAAGACAGTAATTCTAAAAATTACGACTATGGCATCTGTCAGGCGGGATTGGGAACAGAATAACGGGTATCTGGTAAAAGCCGGATACCCGTTATTTTTTTGCCGTCACGAAAAGCAATAGATTTATTCACAGCTTTCAGGTATAATTGCCTTAAATCAATCCTATCCCATCCGTTCCAAGATTTTTTCAAAAAATCTCAAAAAAGTTTGAAAGCATTGGAACAATTCAGCCCTTCTCATGCCATATATAGTAGAGGGCTGAATACAAAAGCGATTGGAGGTGACGCTGATGGACAAGCAAACAGGCCCGAAAGGTTTTCTTGTGGTGCTGCCCGGTGAGATCATCGAGATGCCGCAGGACTGCGACAAATCATGGCTGACGCTGTTTTACAGCTTGCCGCGAGAGCTTGCGGAGAAGTGGAAGCCCGCCTATGAGCTGCCCCGCTGTCCGTATGAGGTCTTGCGAACAGACAAATATAACCACATCGTATGTGACGATATGTTCAAGCTGCTTGTGTGGGACTGCTACGCATGGAGCGCATGGCAGTTTTTCCAAGTCAAAGACCGCAAGGGCAACTACCGCGACATTCCCGGCAACTGGAACCAGTACGCAGGATATTTCCCCTTGTGGCGGCTGTCGTACAGCATTATCCCCTACATCCGAATGAAGTTTGAGCAGAACGGGCTTGGCTTCCAAAACCTTTACAACATCCCGCAGGGTGTGGAAGTGCCGTGGCTGACCTATCAGCAGTTCAGCAATCTGATCGGTAATGTCACCGACATAGTGATTGAAGAGCAGAACTGGCAGCCGATGATCGACGCGATCTGGGAAAACCGCACCGTAGAGGACTACGAAACCACCGGCAGCACCGTCAAGACCGATTTCATGCGAAAATGGCATCATAACCGCTCCGGCAAGCCGATTTCTCTGGATGAAATGATGGAGAGCGAGGATGTCGATATTTTCGAGGTAGCCGACCCACGGGGCGAGTTTGAGCAGAAGGTGATTTCTGAAATGCAGATTGCCGCCTTTTCCGAGCAGAGCATCACAGAGAAAGACCGGGAGATATTGAAGCTGCGTATGGACGGATTGACCGAGCAGGAAATTGCAGACAAGGTTGGCTACAAGACCGCCAGCGCAGTCCATAAGCGGATTCCTAGGATCGCAGACGCTTATGAGGATTTTTTGACTGTGGAATACAGAAAATATTTGGACGGGCATCCCGAGGAGGGCGTGTGATGAATACGCAAGATATATGGTCTATCGCAGGAGCAATTATTGCCAGCATAGGTGGCGCAGGTGTAATTATCTGTGCTGTGTCTGGATTTGTGTGCAATCGAATTGCAAAACACTTAGATGCAAAATATGAACAAAGGTTGAATAAAGAGCTTGAAAAATATAAAGTAGAGTTAGAGCGAAACAGACACATAACAAAAACTCAATTTGATAAAGAATTTGAAATTTATCATCAGCTCTCAAAATCGTTCTTCTCGATGATAGTAAAACTATCATCATTTACCGAAAGAACGCTTGAATTAAAAGATGCGCCAAAAGAGAACCGGGATATAAAAATCAATGAATTTATGCGCATGGTCGAAGTAACGAGTGCTGCGCAAAATGCTTTGTACGAAAATGCAGCATTTATTCCAAAAGATATCTTTGAACAGTATGATGTAATTTACAGTAAAGCAAATGATTTGTTTTGGCTTTATGAGAAAAGAATGCAGGAGTATGCATTTAAGAAACTTGATTTTGATGCGTTAGTCACCGATGAAGACAAAGCTGTTATAAAGGAAATTGAGAAAGAGTTCTCTTCCGTAAACGCAAAACTTCGTGAATACTTATCAACACTATCAATCGTAGAATAAATACCAATCATAGCAGTCACGAGAAATCGTGACTGCTTTTTCATGCGGGAAAGGAGTTTTTATGAGCAGAGAACCGTTTGAAGCCATGCCCGACGTGATGGACGCAAAGCAGCTTGCCGAAGCATTGCAGATTTCCAAAGCTGGGGCATACAACCTTTTGAGCAGCCCGGATTTCCCAACCTTGCGGATCGGTGGGCGCAAATTGGTGATGAAAAATGAGCTGGTGGAGTGGCTGAAAAGCCGCACGAACAGAACACCATGAAAACACAGTCAAGAGCTGGAAAAGCGGCAAATCAGCCGATAGGACAAGACAAAATGTACTCCGCATCATTTGTGGCATTTCCATCGAAAAATCGCATCACTTTTCCAATTCAAGAGTTGGGAAAAATCCATGAAAATCAGGAGGTTTTATGAGAACAGGGCTTACCAAGAAGCAAAAGACAACCGTGATCTATTTTGACGAGTATAGCCGCATCATTGAGGTGCAGACCCACAACACCGATCTCAAAAAGCGGCTGGCAGCATTTGCGGCAAAGCACCCGCAATGCTGCCGCCAGACCGACGATGATGAGCAAGGAGGGCTGACCTTTGATATTGAAAAAGGACGGTTGAGCTTTCGGCTGACCGCCCCATATAGTGAGGAACGCCGCAGGGTGGCAAGTGAAGCAGCGAAGAAAAACAGCGTAAACGGCATGGGTAGAAGCATTCACAAAAATCTGCTATAATTTTTTTGAGGAAATTTTGAAAATCGTGAAACCAAACCCGATTTTTGTCGGGTTATATGGTGAAAGCATCTGACAGCAGACGAGAAAGGAGGTTCGCCTATGCAGGATGAGATGATCGTTGCCTTATACTGGAAAAGAGATGAGAGTGCCATCAGCGAAAGCGAGCAGAAATATGGGCGGTATCTTTCAAAGATCGCCTACAATATTCTCTCCGACTGGGAGGACAGCAAGGAAACCGTCAACGACACCTACTTAAAGGCGTGGAACTCCATGCCGACGCACAAGCCCGGTGTTCTCTCCACCTATTTAGGAAAAATCACACGGCAACTATCCATTGATGCGTTCCGCACACGCAACAGGGATAAACGGAAGCACTCGGAATATGCAGTCTCTCTTTCCGAGCTGGAAGATTGCATCTCCGGCAGCGAAACCACGGAGCAGAGCATAGAATTGAAACTGCTTGCGGAAGCAATCAATACCTATCTCTACACGCTCCCGGCAGAAGCACGAAACACATTTGTCGGCAGATACTACTTTGCGGATTCTATCCGAGAAGTCGCAGACTACTACGGCGTAAGCGAGCCAAAGGTCAAGAGTATGCTCTACCGAACAAGGCAGGGACTAAAAAAATATTTGGAAAAGGAGGGCTATGAGCTATGAAGAAAGAACACATCAGCGACGCTTTGAATATGCTGAACGATGACATTATCGAGGAAACCAACAAAGTCCGCGCCAATGCGAAGCCGACGCGCAAGTGGGTTAAATGGGGAGCTGTTGCAGCCTGCCTGTGTCTGCTTGTTGCTACGATTCCTATTTTCCTGAATAAGCCAGAAACGCCCAAAACAGGGCGTGACCTTGAGGACGACACAACGGCTAGGCCTTCACATATCATAGTTGAAAATAGGACGTTTTATATATCCCCTTATCTTTCTGCCAGTGATAAACTACCCGACGGGTTCAAGGAAGCAGGTAAGGCAAATGTTGGAGGTTTTGAAAACTGTCCGTATTTCCTAAACCCAGCCATTCCTGAATGGGTATATGTCTATCATGAGGTCAGAACCGATGGAACAGTTGATTCGACAGGAACTCTTACACGTACAGAGCCTCATTCCGCTTATGTCCGTTATGTTGACGAACGCTTACGCGGGAAGGATTTGATTTCTTACAATGACAAAAAGTACATATCTATATGGAGCGCAGATCCCCTTGGCGAAACCCCAGATGTAACAATGGAATACTATGATGAGATGAAATCCACATATGGAGTTCGCATAGAAGGTACTGTTCCTGATGAATTTACACTTGCAGGAACAGCGAAGTTCAGCGGATATGATACCATTCCAACCGGCATACTCTCCAGCAACACAGGGGCGGCAAAAGTTTATTACACCTCCGGAACACCTGATGTGATTCTGATGGAAACGAGCTGGTTTACAGCGCCTGTTGGGGAAAATAGTGAAACGCAGCATAGAGGATTTAATGTCTATATTCTTTATGACTGTCCTTTAAGTAAGAACTAACTGTGTTCCATTTTAAGTGATCTGCAAAGCGCAATCGACAAAAATCGGTTGCGCTTTTCTTTTGCCAAAAATCAAGAAAGGAGCGACCAACTATGACAAAACCAAAAGAGAAAACCCGCGAAGAACTGCAAGCCGAGATTGAGGACGGAAAGAAGAAAATCCGGCAGTTTGAGAACCGGGAAAAGATGTTGCGTCAAAAGCTATCCAAAGAGGAACGCAGAACACGCAGCCACCGCCTTATCGTCCGGGGCGCGGTCTTTGAAAGCATTGTGCCGGAAGCAAAGAACATGACTGACGAGGAAGCCGCAGCACTTCTCCGACTTGCTTTGACGAGTGAACCAGCGCGGGAGTTTTTGAGAAAACGAGCCGAGGAAACGACAAGCTGAAAATCCCTTAGGAACTAAGGGCGCACTTATACACCCTTGCGGGCGTGTGCGCTCTGCCGAGGGCTTATCTC
>ERZ840096.776-NODE-776-length-42094-cov-16.014249_pt1 | contig 42094 bp, 35 predicted proteins | sample MGYA00519878_ERZ840096 | MGnify/ENA primary metagenome ERZ840096 (study PRJEB31850, sample SAMEA3708865) | human gut metagenome | biome: human gut; feature: human-associated habitat; material: faeces | place: China | collected 2014 ...
TGAAACCCCCGTCAACTGCCCGCACTGCGGGCAGAAGTGATTGGGCAGAGCGTCGCTTCCGACGCCAGCCCTTTATCCTGCTATAAATAAGATGCGTTGAATCTCTCAATAATTATGCGTTTTCCTTGTACATTTACCGTATGCTATCCTCGTCCAACGGTGACGATGATATAATTTCCTCATGCAGACAGAGGTTCCCTGCTTTATCCTTGCGGCACCGTCCGCTTTACAGCAGTATGGGACCTCTCCCTTATGGGATTTCATGAATGAGCCGGATGCGGGAGTGATCTTTCCGCAGATTTCTATGCAGGATATGACTCATAAGGACATGAGGAACTGTCTGTACATCAACAGGAAAGGCAGGTGCCAACACTATGTTCATTGTCGGGATCGACATTGCCAAACGGAGTCACGAAGCCATCATCATCGCTGAGGATGGCCAGGTTGTCCGCAAGGCATTCAGCTTCCGGAATAACTGTACCGGCTACAATCTGTTACTGGAACAGGTACGGAGACTGACCCTTGTAAAGAGCCAGATCGTATTCGCCATGGAATCCACCGCCCACTATTGGCTGGCACTCTACGCCAGACTTTTGAAAGACGGATACGCAGTCATGGTTCTGAATCCTATCCAATCCCATTCCCTGCGGGAGCTTTACATCCGCAAGGCCAAAACCGACGCCAGAGACTCACTCATCATTGCGGACCTTGTCCGCTTTGGCCGCTGCAAAGCCAGCAACGTGCCTCAGGACAAAATCCTGGCTCTGCGAGAGCTGTGCCGCAGTCGCGCCTATCTGGTAGACATGGCCGCTGATCTGAAGCGGAAGCTGATTGCCTTATTGGACAGAATATTTCCGGAGTACGAATCCCTGTTTGATTCTGTTTTCAGCAAGGCTTCTATTGCCGTACTAAGCAAATACTCTACACCACAAAAAGTGAAAAATGCAAATCTCAGGAAACTGACGGATATCCTTATGGAAAGCAGCAACGGACATTTTGGCGAGTGGAAGGCCCATCAACTGAAAGAGGCCGCCTGCAGCAGCTTTGGGATCGATGACAGCGGCGGCGTGTATTCCACGTTGCTTGGGATGTTCCTTGAGCAGATCCTGTCTTTAACTGCACAGGCAGATTCTCTGGAAAAACAGATATCCGTATTCTTCCAAGAGTTTAATAACCCTTTAACCTCTATACCGGGAGTTGGGACTGTTCTCGCCGCAACAATTTTAAGCGAGATCGGTGACATTACTCGCTTTTCTTCTGCCGATAAGCTGTTGGCTTACGCAGGACTTGATCCATCCGTGAAGCAGTCCGGCGAATTTAAGAGCAACCAGAATCGTATGTCCAAGCGGGGATCTCCTTATTTACGTCGTGCCATTTGGTTGGCGTCCACGGTAGCAGTGCATCGTGATCCGATGTTTCAAACCTATTACGAAAAGAAAATATCCGAAGGTCTGCATTACATGAATGTGATTGGTCATGTCAGCAGAAAGATGACCGCTGTGATCTTCGCTGTCCTCCGGGATGGACAACCGTACCAACCCATTTTGCAATCTGCCGGTTAACTGAGCTGCATCATTTTCATCCGGCCCACAAAGGGTCTGGTTCTTTGTGCCCTTTTTCGATATACCCCTTATACACGCGAACTGTAATTTTATCCCTTGACAAACCCATAGCCGACTGCTTTCTTTTTCGTCCTCGAAAAAGCCGTGAAAAGCGCAGGAAACGCAGTCATATCAACGCTTCCAATGCATCGGTCATATGGGCTTCAAGGGTCTCTCAAACGCCGTTACAAGCACCCTTCCCTACTTCCATCAATGGGTACCACGCGGCAAAAAAGTTCTTGTCGCAATGGCCTGCAAAACGGTCCACGTTTGCTTTCGCGGGTGAAAGCGGGTTACACACTCGCCTTTGCTCAAAGGATCGCACACACGGGCTTACACGCCGAAACAGGGGCCTTCCGGACGGGGCCGCTATTACTACCCTCGGAGCGTTTCACACGTTTCGGAAACCCTGCGTGGCCAGGTGTCAGAATGGCAAACTTTGCCGCTTTTGAGCCTTGGTCGGGTGTACGCCAGAAGGACGCAGAGAGCCTTCGGAACAGCGATGCGCTTATGCGTGTCGCTGTTCCGAGGCGCCGCGGCCCCGCTGGGCTGCGTGATCTTTTCCGTTTCTGTCGAAATTGCGGCTTGTACACACTCGGCTCTCCGAGAAAAATCGCACACAAGGGCTTACACGGCGAAACACGGGGCGTTTTGGGTGGGGGCGCTATCACTACCCTCGGAGCATTCCGCGCGTTTCGGAAACCCTGCGTGGCCGGGGCTTAAAACGGCAAACTTTGCCGCTTTTGGGTCTTGGTCGGGAGGTGCTCTCGAAGAACGCAGAGAGCCTGCGGAACAGCGATGCGCTTATGCGCGTCGCTGTTCCAAGGCGTCGCGGCCCCGCTGGGCTGCGTAATCTTTTTTCGTTTCTGTCGAAATTACGGTTTTCACACTCTGTACTCAAGGCTTTCCGCGTGTGCGAGACATAGGAGGTATCACTATTCCCGTTCTTTTCTCTTGTAAACAAATCCCGCCGGGGCAAGCCCCGGCGGGATGGTTACCGATGAAGTGGATTTGAATTTCTGCCTGCAAACCGCATTTGGCTGCCGCTTACGCCTCACCGCCTACGATTCGTTCGTAGGTCCGGGCCGTCAGACCGTACACCAGCGCGTACACTGCCGCGAAAACCGCCAGCGTCCCCGCCGTGCAGAGAGCAAACATGCCCACCTCGTGCAGACCGAACAGCTCCAGAATGCGGCAGAGCATGGGGAAGGCCGCCAGAATGTGTAGCCCCGCCGTCAGCAGGGGCAGGAAGAACACCAGCAGAATCTGTCCCCGGATGGAGGCGCCCACCTCCCGGCGGCTCATGCCTACCTGCTGCATGATCTGATAGCGGCGCTGATCCTCATAGCCCTCGGAGACCTGCTTGTAGTAGATGATGAGCACCGTGGCCATCAGGAACAGCAGTCCCAGGAAGATGCCCAGGAACAGGAAGCCGCCGTACATTGCGTAGAATTCCTCCGCCATCTCCTGGCGGCTGGCCACGCCGTATCTCCCGTCGGAGACTGCCAGAACGGCCTTGGCGCAGGCCAGCTTTTCGCTGTCGGCGCCGTCGGTGTTCAGGTGGATGCGGAAGGTCCGGCGGGCCAGATCCGTGTTCATCAGATGCTCTGCCAGGGTACCGTCCGCCACCAGGCCCAGCATAACCTCGTTGGTGACGATGGCGCTGTCCCCGGCGGGGAAGCTGTCCAGCCGGGCTTTCACCTGAATGGGTGCCTCCTCATACTCATAAAAGAAGGTCTCCGGCAGCTGAAAATCGCCGTCCGCATAGGCCAGCACCTGGTTTTCCCCCAGGGCGACAGTTTCCCCCGTCAGGCGGCTGTACTCCTCCGCCGTTAGGACCGTGATCTCCGTTAGAAGGCCGCTCTGGTTCATGTCCGTCAGCAGCGTATTGCCGCTGTATCTGGCATGGAAGGAGGCGGACGTCTCATAGCGAAGATCCGCCATCTGCCGCCCAGCGTCTGCCACGGTCCGCTGCACCAGGTCCAGCGTTGCAGCGGGGTCGGTATCATCCTTTAGCGTCTGGGTCACCAGAATATCGTCGGGATACCTGCCGTCCAGAGATTTCTCCGCCCCCAGATAGAGACACAGGGTCCCGGACACCGTCACCAGTACCATGCAGGCCAGGATGCAGATGTTTGCAAGGCCAACGGCGTTCTGCTTCATGCGGTACAGCAGGCCGGAGATGGCGGTAAAGTGGCGGGTCTGGTAATAGAAGCCCTTGTTGGCCCGCAGACGTTTCAGCAGAGCGATGGACCCGGCGGTAAACAGGCAGTAGGTGCCGAGCATCACCAGAATGACCGCCACAAAGAACAGCATCAGGGCGTTCACCGGGTTCCGGGTGGTGAGGGCGATGGCATAGCCCCCCAGCAGCGCCGCCAGCCCCAGAACTGCCAACAGCCGTTTCGTTTTCGGTTCCCGCTCTCCGGCACTGTCGCTGTGGAGCAGCTCAATGGGCCGGGACCGTCCCAGGCACAGCAGGTTCCATAGAAGCGCCAGCAGGAACAGCACCCCCAGCAGCGCCGCCGTTTCTCCCACGCCCCTGACGCTGACGGAGAAGCCGAACTGCACCGGGATCTGCACCAGCTTCAAAAGCAGCAGCAAAATCAGCTTGCTGAGCAGGATGCCCGCCGCGATGCCGCCGGGAATCACGACGGCGGCGCACAGCAGCATCTCCCAAAAGCACAGGGCGGCGATGTGGCGCTTTTCCAGGCCCAGAATGTTGTAGAGTCCCAGTTCCTTCTGCCGCCGCTTCATCACAAAGCTGTTGGCATACAGTAGCAGCACGATGGAAAACAGCGCCACCACAAAGCAGCCGATGGACATCATGACCTGCAGGTAGGCGGCGCCCCGCACCGTCTGGATGACCTCGTTCCAGGTCAGGAACCGCAGGATATAATACATGGCCGCCAGCGCACCACAGGAGAGGAGATACGGGCCGTAATACCGGCTGTTGCGGACCAGGTTCACCAAGGCCAGCCGGGGAAAGAAGCTGCGCTTACCCATGGTTCTCACCGCCTTGGGTCAGCACCGTCAACGTGTCGGAGATGCGGCGGAACTGGGCCTCCCGGCTCTCACTGCCCCGGTAGAGCTGGTGATACACCCGGCCGTCCCGCAGGAACAGTACCCGCCCCGCGTGGCTGGCGGCCTTGACGGAGTGGGTCACCATCAGGATGGTCTGGCCGCCCTTGTTGATCTCGCCGAACAGCTCCAGCAGATTGTCAGAGGACCGGGAGTCCAGGGCGCCGGTGGGCTCGTCCGCCAGAACGATCTGCGGGTCCGTGATGAGGGCCCGGGCCACTGCCGCCCGCTGCTTCTGTCCGCCGGAGACCTCATAGGGGTACTTGTTCAGGATGTCGGCGATGCCCAGCTGCTCTGCCAGGGGCTTCAGCTTTCGCTCCATTTCCTCGTAGGGCCGTCCCGCCAGCACCAGGGGCAGGAAGATGTTGTCCCGCAGGGAGAAGATGTCCAGCAGGTTGAAGTCCTGGAACACAAAGCCCAGATGAGAGCGGCGGAAGGCCGCCAAGTCCCGTTCCCGGACGTCGGACAGGGCCTTGCCGTTCAAAAACACCTCTCCGGCAGTGGGGCGGTCCAGAGCCGCCAGAATATTCAGCAAGGTGGTCTTGCCGGAGCCGGACTCGCCCATGATGGCCACATACTCCCCCGGCTCCACGGAGAAATTCACGTTTTGTAGCGCCTCCACCTGTCTGCCGCCGAAGCGGCTGGTGTAGACTTTCTGCAGGTGCTGTACTTCCAATAATGGCATAAAGGTTCCTCCTTTTGTAGCTTGGCACCATCCTACCAAAAAGCCGGACTGTCCGCCATCGTTTTGGCTTACAGTCCAGCTCCGTATCTTACAATTTTGTAAGGTTATTCAACCATGCGCCACTCCCGGCTCAGGTCCAGCCGCACCAGCGTCCCCTGACCGGGCCGGGAGGTGAGGGAGATGCCGTGATTCAGCCGGTCCATCACCTGACGGCAGAGGTACAGCCCGATCCCCGTGGACTTCTTGTCCGCCCGGCCGTTGTATCCGGTGAAGCCCTTTTCAAACACCCGGGCCTGGTCCTCCTCCCGGATGCCGATGCCGTTGTCGGCGATGACCACCGTGGCACCGTCTCCGTAGATGCGGATGGTTCCGCCTGCCGGGGTGTATTTCAGGGCGTTGGAGAGGACCTGCTCCACCACGAACAGCAGCCACTTCTCGTCCGTCAGCACGGTCTTTCCGGTCTCCTGAAAATCCAGGGTGATCTTTTTCAGAATGAACATCTTGGCGAACTTCCGCACTGCCTGCCGCAGGATGTCATCCAGCGGATACTCCCGCAGGACGTAGTCCGTGGAGTCGCTGTCCAGCCGTAAGTAGGAGAGCACCATCTCCACGTACTGCCCGATCTTCAGCAGCTCCATCTCCAGCTCTCCCCGGTGGGGGGAGTCGTCCTCCTGCAGCAGCAAATCCATGGCGGCGATGGGCGTTTTGATCTGGTGGACCCAAAGGGAGTAGTAATCCGTCAGCTCCCGGAAGCGGCTTTCATTCTCCGCCGCCAGCCGGGCCCGGTCCCGGCAGACTGCCTGCAGCAGCGTCTGATAGTCCTCCTCCAGCAGTCCCCGGGCGGGCGGCAGGGGCAGGGCCTTCTCCCCCGCCTGCCGCAAAAGCCGCTGCAGCTCCCGGTGCCGCCGGAGAAAGCGGCTGTATCCCACGGCAAAGAGCACCAGCCCCAGTGCCAGACACAGCGCACCGGCATAGAGCACTGCCTCCAGGGGCAGGTCGTAGAGGGCGAATACCGCCGCGAATATGCAGACGGCCCCCGCCAGCAACAGCAGCAGCTTGTATTGGCGTTTCAGGTAAGCCAGCAGCATTCTCAGCCCTCCACCAGATAGCCCGCGCCCTTCCGGGTACGGATGAAGTCCGTCAGTCCCGCGCTCTCCAGCTTCTTCCGCAACCGGGCCACATTCACCGTCAGGGTGTTCTCATCCACAAAGCTGTCGGATTCCCACAGCCGGGTCATGATGGCCTCCCGGCTGACGATCTCGCCCCGGTGCTCCAGCAAAAGCTGCAAGATCTTGAACTCGTTCCGGGTCAACTCTACCTTCTGTCCGTTGGCTGTCAGGGTCCCGTCGGACACGTTCAGCACCGCGCCGCCGCAGGAGAGCAAGTGGGCGGTACCGGCGAAGTCATAGGCTCGCCGCAGCATGGCCTGCACCTTGGCGGAGAGCACCTGCAGGTGAAAGGGCTTGGCCAGCAGGTCATCCCCGCCCATCTCCATGGCCATCACCAGGTTCATGTCGTCTGAGGCGGAGGTGAGGAACAGAATGGGGACCTTGGACACCTTTCGGATTTCCCGGCACCAGTGGTAGCCGTTGAAAAAAGGCAGGGAGATATCCAGCAGCACCAACTGCGGGTCAAAAGCGGCAAAGTCCGACAGCACATCGTCGAAGCGTACCGCGCAGGCCACCTGATATCCCCAGCTCTCCAAATGCCGCTGCACGGCGCTGGCGATGACGGCATCGTCTTCCACCACAAAAATTCGGTACACTGGTGATTCCCCCTTTCCATCATGCTTTTATTCTGATTGGAGCATAGCATCCGGGCTGGAAAAAGTCAAATTTTAGTAGTACATTTCATACACGCCGGTTTCCTTAACTTCTCGCAGGAAGAAAGACAGCTGTTCAGCGGTAAGGGTTTTCATTTCCTTAGCCTATCAGGTCAAGGGCTTTGACGAGGTTTTAGAGGTTGAAGCGCAGTTGGTGGACAACGGCCTGACTCCTGTCACGGCCGCCAAGCAGGTAGAAAGTCTAAAGGAAACCTTTACTCAACTGCAAACTCTGTTTGTGATCGTGTCCGGTTTCATCGTAGTCATTGCGCTTATTGCCGCTGCTGACGGATGACGGATTGTTGACGGATGCGTCCGAAGAAACCGCAACAAATATCGAAGGCTTCCCGAAAAACATGAGGATTCCGTATTGACCCTCTTTTGACCCAGAACACGAAAAAATCGGGCAGGACTGGACGGAAACAATGGAAAACTCACCGAACGAATGGCGGTAAAAAGCACAAATCGGAGCCGAAATGACTCCGATTTGCCCTTGAGACTGCCTCATAACCCGGAGGTCGGAGGTTCAAGTCCTCCCTCCGCAACCAGATCGAGTGGATGTAACTGATTTCAGTTACATCCACTTCTTTTTTACCTGAAAGTATTGACACGGGCATCATTCGTGAGTATATTATAATGATTTAGCGAGAAACGCTGAATGGGCGGCATGGGAAGAGAAAGGATTCACAATATGAAACACGATTTCAAGTTCATATCCAAACATTCCCCACAGGTTAAGTCTGCCTATTCTGACCTTATGGAAATTCTCAGTCTTGTTCATGATGACTTGCGGAAGCAATACACTTTTCAGCATAAGCCGGTTGGCAGTTACTCTCGAAATATGATAACCTATGATGCAAAATCAAATATCGGTTTCGATTTTGACATCAATATTTATCCCAACGATGAAGAAAATCGCTTCACTGCAAAACAGATCAAATTACTATTCAAACAATCATTGGATAAATTTGCGCATCGGTATGGCTACGACTTTGCCGAAGACTCAACTCGCGTCTTAACCATCAAAGTTAAGGACCGAAAAAATTCCCGTATACTTCACAGCGTTGATTTTGCTTTTGTAAATGACTATGAAGACGACGATGGATACGATTGTCAGGAGTACATTCACTATAACAAGAAACAAAATGCTTATTCATGGTCAGAACAGTCTCAAGGATTCTATATGCTTCCGGAACGCTTTCAATGGATAAAAGATAATGGATTGAAAGGTGCGCTGTACACACTATACATCCGCAGGAAAAATAACAATGATGACCCAAACAAGCATTCCCGTTCACTATTCGCCGAAGCGGTCAATGCTTGTTATAATGAGAATTGTGATGAATAGGTTTTTGTGTCCGGAGCAGGTTTACGCCTGCTCCGGTTTTGCCCGTCCCCTGCGTTTCGTACACATCGATGTGGTCGATCAGCTCGTTCAACACCTGTTTGGTCAGCGTCCGCATTTCCATGAACTTGCGTATCGCATGAATGAATTCTTCCGCTCGTTTTCCTTTTCGCCCATTTCGGTCAGCTTCCTGCGCAGCTTCAGAATCTTCTTTTGCAGCTGCTCACGCTCATCGGAATATTCCTGCGAAAGAACACAGTAGTTATCCTCCGAGGTCTTGCCGCTGAGCTTGTCCTCATAAAGCGTTTTCAGTAGCTTGGGAATGATCTCAATTTTGCGCTGGTTTTCCCGGTCTTTTCAGCGGATACAGCACATCCCTCCAACCCGCACACGATCCCGCAGCCCCTGCATTTTCCAGAAACCCCCAACAGCGGCGGCTACATATTTTTGCCGCCATTGCAGAAAATAGGCATACCGCCGATGAAGAAGGGCAAGCACACCCACCATCGCCGGTAACAAAACTCAACAGCTGGAGGATGTATATAGATGAAAGCAACTGGGATCGTGCGGCGCATCGATGACCTGGGCCGGGTCGTGATCCCCAAGGAGATCCGCCGCACCATGCGTATCCGTGAGGGCGACCCGTTGGAGATCTACACCACACGGGACGGGGAAGTCATTTTCAAGAAGTACTCCCTCATCGGCGGGCTGGAGGACTTTGCCGCCCAATTCTGCGACACCCTGTCCCGCAACACGGATTTCACCGCCGCTGTCACCGACCGGGACGGCATCGTGGCCGTAGCCGGGGCCGGGAAGCGGGAGCTGCTGGGCAAGAACCTTTCTCCGCAGCTGGAGCAGATCATGGAGCAGCGCAGCATCTATCAGTACCGCTCCGGGCAGGAGCGGCTGCCGGTCTCCGAGAGCACCGGGCAGTATGCGGCGGCGGTGGCCGCCCCCATCCTGTGCGGCGGCGACGTGTTGGGGCTGGTACTCTTTGTCTCGGCGGAGGATCGTCTCCCCGGCGAGGGGGAGTACAAGCTGGCCCAAGCCGTGGCGGGTTTTCTGGGCAAGCACATGGAGACCTGACTGCAAAGGGAGCCGGGAGAGCGATGCTCTCCCGGCTCCCTTCGCCCGTTTATCCCAGCAGCCCGAAGGCTCCATGGATCAGCATACAGACCGCCATCCCCACCGCCGTCGGCAGCACCATGGCCAGCAGCGTCCACCGGCAGCCGCCGGTCTCCCGGCGGATGGTGAGGCAGGTGGTGCCGCAGGGGAAGTGCAGCAGGCACAGGGCCATCATACACAGGGCCGTCTCCGTGGTCCAGCCGCTGTGCAGCAAAATGGCCCGCAGCGCCTCCAGCCCGCCGCACTCCGTCAGCGTCCCGGTGTGCAGATAGCCCATCAGCAGAATGGGCAGCACGATCTCATTGGCGGGAAAGCCCAGCAGAAAGGCCAGCAGCACCATGCCGTCCAGCCCCATGAGCCGTCCCAGCGGGGACAGTACCCCGGCGGCCCGCTCCAGCAGAGAGACGCCCCCGGCGTCCATGTTCCCCATCCCCCAGATCAGCAGCCCCGCCGGGGCCGTCACCGTCAGCGCCCGTCCCAGCACAAACACCGTCCGATCCAGCAGGGAGCGCACCAGCACCCGCCCCACCTGGGGCAGGCGATAGGGCGGCAGCTCCAGTGAAAAAAAGGAGGGCTGTCCTCGCAGCACCGTGGCGCTCAGCAGCTTGGACATGGCCAGCGTCATGGCCACGCAGAACACGATGACCCCTAAAAACACCGCCGCTGCCAGTGCCGACCGCCCCGGCCCGGCGGCATCCCCCAGAAAGAACAGGCCGATCAGGGCGATCAGCGTAGGGAAGCGGCCGTTGCATGGAACGAAGCAGTTGGTGAGGATGGCCACCAGCCGCTCTCTGGGGCTGGCAATGATGCGGCAGCCGGTGACGCCGCAGGCGTTGCAGCCGAAGCCCATGGCCATGGTGAGGCTCTGCCGCCCGCAGGCGCCCGCCGCCCGGAAGCACCGATCCATGCAGAAGGCCACTCTGGGCAGATACCCGGCGTCCTCCAGCAGCGTGAACAGGGGGAAGAAGATGGCCATGGGAGGCAGCATCACCGCCACCACCCACGCCACCGTCCGGTAGATGCCGTCCACCACAGCCCCCTGCACCCACCACGGCGCTCCTGCCAGCAGACCCCGCAGTGGTTCCTCCAGCGCCGTCAGCCACCGGCTCAGCAGCCGGGAGGGGGCATTGGCCCCCTGTATGGTCAGGTAGAACACCAGCCCCAGCAGCAGAAGCATCACCGGAAAGCCTGTAAGCCGGGAGGTCAGCAGCCGATCCAGCCGCCGGTCCGGGGCGTGGGGGTCTGGCCCGGCGCACCGGACGCACTGCCGCCCGATCTCCTCCGCCAGCGCCACCACCGACGCTGTCAGGCTGTCCCGCAGGGCCTGCCCGGAGAGCGCTCCCAGCCGTTGCTGCGCCCGCTGCCACAGGGACTGTTCCCCCTCTGTGGGCGGGCTTCCCCACAGCAGCGCCACGGCCCGGCGGCGGGACATTCCCGTCTCCAGCAGTCCCAGCGCCGCCTCCACCGGAGGGGCGTAGGTCAGCTTCCAGCCGTCCTCCCATGGCTCCCGGCGGCACACCTCCGCCGCCTGATGCCGCAGCTCCGCCAAGCCCTTCCCGCTGCGGGCGGCGGTGGCCACCACCGGCACATCCAGCAGCTGCCCCAAGCGCCGGATCTGGGGCGTGACACCCCGGCGGGCCGCCTCGTCCATGAGATTCACGCACAGCACCAGCCGCTGGGTCTGCTGGCGGAGCTGTAGGGCCAAGATCAGCCCCCGCCGCAGGCAGGAGGCGTCCACTACCACAATGACGGCATCCGCCTGCCCGCTCTGCAAAAACGCCCCGGCCACTTCCTCCTCCGGCGAATCCGCCGCCAGAGAATAGGTCCCCGGCAGATCCACCAGCCGGAACCGCTGCCCCGCCTGCGAAAAATACCCCTCTGCCCGCTCCACGGTCTTGCCGGGCCAGTTGCCCGTGTGCTGGCGCAGCCCTGTCAGGCGGTTGAACACGGTGCTTTTTCCCACATTGGGGTTTCCCGCCAGCGCCACGGTATATGTATGCTCCACCACGCCTCCCCCTTCCCTAAGGATAGACCATTGTATGCCGCCCACCTCCGTTGGGTGCGGGGAGGGTGCGGAAGGGCCTCCAAGAGCGCACAAAAGCCCGCCAGCGGCGGGCTTTTGCGATGACGGAGAGGATGGCGGGCAATGCCCTCCCGACGCCAAAGGCGGCAGCCCTATGGGCTGCCGCCTGAGTCTGTCGAGAAAAGTGAGAACCTCTCGTCAACGGGGAGGAAGGGTGTGTGCGGGAAACCCGGGAAGGGTGTCCTGCACGATGATGATCCCCATTTTTCAGAACTTTTTTGAAGTTCTGAAAAATGCCTCAGCGTGTCGAAAAGACTTTTTCGATACGCTGAGGCGGCAGCCCTATGGGCTGCCGCCTTCTTACTCTGTAGGGAAACGGAATCACTCGGCCTTTTCCACAGCCTCGGTGCGGTAGATGAAGCGCACAGCGCCGTCCATGCCGTCCGTCAGACCGGAGAAGCTGCGGTAGTTGCGGGAGACCTCCACCGTGGCGGTCAGGCGCTCCGCCAGACCCTCCACGTCGTCGCCCAGCACGCTGACCAGCTTCTCCACGCCCTCCTCATTGAACTGCTTCAATCCATCGGAGAGCTGCATGGCGCCGTCCCGCAGCTGCTTCACGCCATCCAGCAGGGCGGGCATATTGCTCTGGAGCCGCTGAGCACCGGCGGCAGCCTGATCCACACCGGCGGTGTAGCTATTCAGGCCCATGTAGAACACGTTGTACTGGTCCAGCTGCTGCTTCAGGCTGCGGATCTGCACGGCACCGGCGGAGGCCTGCTCCGTAGCGGCCATGATCTTCTGCTGCACCTCGTCGGAGGCCATGGTCTCCTCGATCTTCAGCTGCACCTGCTGCTCCGTGGCGGCGTCGATCTTCTGCCGGATCTCCTCCGTCCCCATAAGGGCCGTCACATTCTCGGAGATGGTCTGCTGCATAGCCGGAGTCTGCACCTGCATCTCTACGGCGGCATCCACCTGCGCCTTCAGTTCAGGACTCTGCTGATACTGCTCCATGGTGTAGCCCATGGCGTTGAGCACCTGCCCCAGCACCTGCTGGCGCACCTGCTCCGTCACCTGCGCCGTTACCTGCTGCTGCACGGCCTCGGTCACAGCGGCACGGATCTGATCCCGTGCGGCCTCCACGGCGGCAGTCACCTGCTCACGGGCGGCCTGCTCGGCCAGCGTACCGGCCTCGTCCAGCTGGGCCAGCACGCCGCTCAGCACGGTGGTGTAGTTGTCAATGGTCAGGGAGGGGATGGTGATGCCCGCCTGCGCCAGCTGGGGCTGCAGCTGCTCATCGGCCATAGCCAGCAGGGAGGTAAAGACCTGCTTGGCCCCGGCGTTCAGGGCGCTGCTGTTGGAGCTGAGCTGATCCAGACCGTCCGTCAGCTGATCCACGCCGTCAGACAGCTGTCCGCAGCTGTCCAGCAGCGTGCAGAGTCCGTCATACAGCTGGGAGGAACCGTCCATCAGCTGATCCATGGCATCCGTGAGCTTGCCCAGAGAATCGGACAGGCTCCCCAGATCGCCGGAGGTAAGGTCGTCGGTATCCACCTCGTTGAGGAGGCTGTTGGAGACGACGGTGAGGGTGGTCTCCAGCGTAAAGTCCGTCACATCGGCACTGATCTCTACATAGTCGGGCAGGTCCAGCTGCTCCTTGCTGATGCCCAGATCCTCCTGCAGGCCGGGGAAGGCCATGCCCATGACGGCGATGCGGTCGCCGTCGTTGATGAGCTTACCGTTGGAGACGGTGACATTGGAGAAGTGGGAGGTATCCAGCAGGGCACCGGTAAGGGCCACGAAGGGGACATACACCTTCTGGCTGACGCCGTTGACGGTACGCACCTCATACTGGTTGTTTTCATACTCGAAGCGGATGGTCACCTTGCCGCTCTTGCCCGCCAGCTCGCTGGGGGTGACGGTCTTGCCGTCCAAGGTATAGTGGATGCTCATGCTCACCGGCAGCTCCTTCTGGATGGTGCCGGTCCAGCAGTCGTCCTTCACCTGCTGGGCGTCGTTCAGGCTCTCGATGGCCTTCTGGGCCTCGGCAGGCAGGGCGTTCTTGATCCAGTCGCTGACCAGAATTTTCTGGGTGCTGCCGTCGGCAGCGGTCATGACGTAAACCGTCTCGTCCTTGACGGCCTCCGTGTCGGAGGCGGAGGCAGCCGTCACCACGGCGGACGGGGCCTCGGTATCATTGGCGTCCTTGCCCACGGCGTAGGTGGTGACGCCGGCGGCGCCTACGGCCACCGCCATGGCTAAGATCACAGCCAGAAATTTATTCTTTTTCATTTTACAACCTCCTGTTTACCAATGAGATGGGTCATACCACGGGTGGTGCGGCACACGATGCCGTCGCACAGGATCAGCAGAGCCGACAGCACCAGCAGCACCAGCAGCACGCTGATGATAGCGCCACGGGCCATCAGCATACACATGGAGCCCACGATATCGATGTTGGAATACAGCGCCACGCCGAAGGTGGCGGCGAACAGGCCCATGCCGCTGACGATGATGGAAGGGGCCGAGGTCCGCAGGGCGGTCATGACGGCCTTCTTCTTGTCCTCGCCATTGAGCCGCTCCGCCTTGTAGCGGGTGGTCATCAGGATGGCGTAGTCCACCGTAGCGCCCAGCTGGATGGTACTGATACAGATGGGGGCGATGAAAGGCAGCGACTGACCCAGCACATGGGGCAGGCCCAGATTGATGAAGATAGCCAGCTCGATGACGGCGATCAGGATGAAGGGCAGGGAGAAGCTTCCCTCTACCAGCGTGATGATGATAAAGATGGCGGCGATGGAGATGGCGTTGACTACCTTGAAGTCGTGGTCCGTCGTCTCGATCATGTCCTTCATGCAGGGGGCCTCACCGATGAGCATTCCGCCCTCGTCGTACTTTTTCAGGATGGCGTTCAGCTGATCGATCTGCTGATTGACATCATCGGAGGCCACCTTATACTCGGAGTTGATGAGCAACAGCTCCCACTGGTCGCTCTCCAGCATGGAGCGCACGGAATCCGGCAGCACCTCCATGGGGATCATGGGACCTACCACGCTCTCCATGCCCAACACATACTTCACGCCCGGCACCTGCTCCATCTCGTCGATCATGGCCCGGACGTCGCTGTCCGGCAGATCGGCGTTCACCAGCAGCATATGGGTGGAGGCGATGTCAAACTCCTCGGAGAGCTTCTTGTTGGCGATGACGTACTCCATGTCCTCCGGCAGGCACTGGCCCATGTCGTAGTACACCTCATCGTTGGTCTTATCATAGCTGATGTAGGCCGGGGCAACAAGCAGGGCGAAGATCACCAAAAACACGGGGAAAATCTTGCACACGCCCTTGGCAAAGCCTCCCATATCGGGGATCAGGGACTTATGCCGTGTCCGCTGCAGAGGCTTATCAAGCACCAGGATCAGGGACGGCAGGATGGTCACGCAGCCCAGCACGCCCAGCAGCACGCCCTTAGCCATGACGATACCCAGGTCACGGCCCAGCGTGAAGGACATGAAGCACAGGGCGATGAAGCCGGCAATGGTGGTGGCAGAGCTGCCGATGACGGAGGTAAAGGTGTTGTGGATGGCCACCGCCATGGCCTCCTTGTGGTCGCTCTGCAGGGTCAGCTGCTCGTTGTAGCTGTGCCACAGGAAGATGGAGTAGTCCATGGTCACAGCCAGCTGCAGCACCGCAGACAGGGCCTTGGTGATGTAGGAGATCTCTCCCAGAAAGAAGTTGCTGCCAAGGTTATACACGATGGCCATGCCGATGCTGGCCAGAAACACGAAGGGCACCAGCCAGCCGTCCAGCAGCAGCATCATGGCGGCGCAGGCACAGGCCACGGCCAGCGCCACATAGATAGGCTCCTCCTGCTCGCACAGGTCCTTCAGATCCGTCACCAGTGCCGACATACCCGACACGAAGCACTGCTTGCCGGCGATGGAGCGGATCTCACGGATGGCGTCCATGGTCACGTCCTCCGAGGTGGCGGAGTCGAAGAACACCGCCAGCATGGTGGCGTCATCGGTATTGAACTCGTTATACAGCTTATCCGGCAGCAGCTCCATGGGGATGGAGAGGTCCGCCACGGAATCGTACCACAACACGCTCTCCACGTGGTCCACCTGCTGGATCTTCTCCTTCAGCTGGGCCACCTCCTGCACCGGCATATCCTGCACCACGATGAAGGAGAAGGCTCCCTTGCCGAAGTCCTCCTTCAACGTCTCCTGCCCGATGACGGTATCCATGTCGCTGGGCAGATAATCCAGCATATCGTAGTTGATCCGGGTACCCAGCATCCCAAACACCGCCGGCACCAGCAGGATCAATGCGATCATCAGGATCAGAACACGGTTTTTTACCACCGCTTTAGACAATCCCATTGCATCTCGTTCCTTTCTCACTTGATCTCAAATTCGTCTGTCTCGATGACGTCCGGCTGCTGGTGGCGGATGATCTTCACCGTCAGCAGAGCCACCAGCAGATTCATCACGCCGTCCAGAAACAGCGACGCACCCAGGAGCATGGTCAGCGCCTGCGCCCCCTCGCCGGGCCGCAGCACCAGCAGCACGCCCAGCACACCGGCGCACGCCGCCGCCAGCAGGATGGCCCACCAGCGGTCGATGCCGAAGCGCTTGGCGTCCACGGCGATCTGCACCTTGAACAGCCCGTCCGACAGCACCAGAATGCCGTACACCACGCACAGAAAGCCGATGGTCTCGCCGGGATGGGTCAGTGTTACGATGCCCAAGGCCATCAGCAGCACGCCGAAGGCCAGATCGTACTGGAAGGCCAGCCGAAACAGGTCACGGGACAGATACCCCGCCACCTTCACGGCACCAAACACGATCATCCCAATGCCCAGCAGCTCTCCGATGACGGCCACCGACACGCCGGGCCATACAAACAGCACCACGCCCAGCACGCACAGCAGCACCGACATGATGATGTATCCTGTTTTGGCCGCTCGCATAGGGGTCACAGAACGCATGATACGCATCTCCCTCACTTTTGATGGTCTGAGTTTACCGCTTTCGGCGGCGGGAGAAAATGGACAAAAAATGCCGGGTGTCTGAAAGTCAGACACCCGGACGCAAATTGCCCAGTTTTTAGGCAGTCAGGGGGTATTTGCCTAAATTTTCAATGGTCCTCCCGGCTGCGCTCGATGATGAGCTCCGGCAGGCCGTGGCACAGGCGGCTGATACGCCGCAGCTCCTCCAGCGCCTCATCCTGCATCCCGCCGCTGATCCAGTCGATGCACATTCCGAAGAGTTGGCACTTGATGAAGCGGATCACCGCCCGGCGGTCCGCCTCCGGCAGCTGGTGCTGGGGGAAGGCGGTATCGATGTAGGTGGTGACGGCGTACTCGCACAGACGCATGGTGCTCTCCTCGAAGAGGTCACGGTTCACGGAGTGGTAGATGTGCATCACGGCGCTGCGGTTTTGCAGAGCGTAGCGGAAGGCCATCTCGCAGCACTCGTCCAGCGTGGAGATGGTGGGGTACTCCTCAATGAGCTGGTCGGTGTAGGAGGTGATGATCTCAGCGATGAGGGAGGGGATATCCTGAAAATGGTAGTAAAAGGAGTTGCGGTTGATGCCGCATTTTTCCACAATATCCCGAACGCTGATCTTGTTCAGAGGTTTTTCGTTGAGCAGCTGCAAAAACGCCGTTTCAATGGCCTGCTTGGTAAAATTTGCCATACATACCTCCGTCTCTTCTGCACATACTCTCTCGGAAAATTGATTATAACAGATTTTTCCCCGGCTGACAACCCTCCCAAAGCGCCCAAAATGGGGCATACTATCCCTGCCGTCACGACCGACGGCAGCCAAGAACAGGAGGTCCATGCCATGCGAAAGAAAAAGCCCTTTCACGACCCGGCGCCGGATATCCACGACTTTCCCGGCGTTCCGGAGAGCACCTTCGATCTGGTAAACCAGTACGGCACCTACAACATCCAGCCCACCTCCCACACGGAGAATCTGTTTCCTCTCATCGGGCCGGAGCTGCCGGAGCGCTGGCGCACCATGCGTCTGGGAAAGGACGATCTGGAGGACTTGTAGCGGAAGTCTGCGGGGCAGACGCATCAGGGGCGGGCGCATTTGCGCCCGCCCCTGATGCGCTTTTCTCTTGCAGGCTGTGTCGAAATATGGTAGGATGGATGTATACCATATGGTATAGCGACCCCCAAATACATGATTCGGAGGAAAGAGAAGCGATGAAGCAGATGAAACGGGCCGCAGGTCTGCTGCTGGCGCTGGTACTGGTGCTGAGCATGGCCGCCTGCGGTAAGAAGGACGGAGACGGCGGCGACAGCCAATCCGGCTTCCAGCGTGGCACGATTGAAAACGGCATTTACACCAACACCTTCGTGGGCATCGGCTGCCAGCTGAGCGATGACTGGACCTACTACACCGACGAGCAGCTGGCAGAGCTGTCCGGCGTGGTGGCCGAGAGCAGCGAGGAGATGCAGAAGGCCATGGAGGATGGCAAGAGCACCTATGATATGTTCGCCAGCGCCATGGAGGGCCTTGTGACCATAAACGTGGTGTATGAGGATCTGGGCGCTCTGTACGGCAAGCTGCTGGACGAGGCGGGCTATCTGGAGATCGCCGTACCCAAGCTGGAAGATGCTCTGGCCTCCATGGGGCTATCCAACGTGAAGGTGGAGCAGACTCCGGTGCAGTTCGCCGGTCTGGTTCGGGAGGGCGCTGTTATCTCCGGCGAGATGGACGGCGTCCCCATGTATGAGACGCTGGTGTGCATCAAGCAGGAGGGCTATATGTGCTGCGTGACCATGTGCAGCTGGACGGAGGATATCACCGCCGATCTGGCGGAGCTGTTCTATCAGGCGTAAGCCAAGGCGAAACAAATAAACAGGAGGCCGCAGACAATGCCTGCGGCCTCCTGTTTTTTTGGTTTATTACAGCTCCGGGGCGGCGTTGGTGCGCTGGGAGCGCAGACGGTAAGTGACCTTCTTCAGCTTCCGGCTTCTCATGGAGCTGATGGCCGTGGGGATGGCGCCCAGCAGCGTGAAGGCATACAGCTTCACCAGCTCCCCGATGTAGGTGGAGGAATCGATGATCTCCTGACGCAGCATCTCCGGGATCATGCGGAAGCAGTCCAACAGGCTCAGCTCGTAGTAGTCCTTCAGCTCGTTATAGACGGCGACGGACCAATCCAGCTGGTAGCCCACGTAGGTCATGCCCAGCATCAGCACGATGCTGACCACCAGACCCACGGTGGAGAACCGGCCGCCCAGCAGCTCATAGCCCTTCATGGTGCAGATGGCCATGACGATACCGCTGACTGCCGCCACGTAGCCCAGCTGGCCCAGCAGCACGATGCACGCCACGCCCAGCAGAGAACCCAGCAGCGCACCCACGGTGCCGGCCACCACGTTCTCCTTCTTGCCCAGCTCCGCCTGCTGGTTCTGCTCCTGCAGATGGCCCAGCTGCTGGTAGCAGCTGTCACACAGCAGGGAGGGGACCCCGGTCATGATGCAGGGGTCCGTCTCCACGGCGCTGCCGCAGTTCTGGCAGCAGTTATCATAGCCGGAGGCGTGCAGGAACTCCACCACGGCGGCTACGGCCTCCGCCAGCTTCTCCACCTGATTGGGATTGCCGAAGCGGACATTCAGGGTCAGCTCCACCCGGCTGCGCCGGACGGAGACGCCCGTCACCAGACGGGTCCCCTTGACGAATTGCCGGATGGCGGACTGATCCGGCTCCTGCCCCAGCTTGTGCAGGGACAGGGTCATAACGGCAAGGCCCTGATCGTTGCGCCAGAGCATGGTCTGGTAGCCGCCGACGCTGCCGAAGAGGATGCTGCTCTCGCCGTCCACCGTCAGATGCAGACGCTGGGCGGTCTGGTCCAGAAAGGTCTTTTCTTTTTGAGTCATGGGGTAGTTCTCCTTTTCTCTCTTTCACATGGTTTACACACAACTAGGCCGGAGGATCGTCAGAAGGAGACGACCTCCTCCTTGGGCTTTTCGCAGGGGGCGATGGCGGTGACATACAGCACCGGGCCCTCGCCCTGATAGGCGTCATTGGCCTCTTTCTTCACCGTGGCGGTGATCTCCACCCACTGGCGGTTCTTGAACCTCTCCAGCCCCTCGCCCTTGGCCACCAGAGCCAAAAACTGCATATCGTTCTCGCAGCAGACCATGGCGAAGCGGCCGGGGCAGTGGACACCCTTGAACTTCTTGGAGTGGCACATGACGGCCTTATACCGCACGGTGACACCGTCATAGCGGTCGGGGTTGTCCATCATATCCACATACCAGACACCGTAGTCGTCGTCCGGCACATCCAGATGGCCGTCGGAGAGATCGAAGGGGGACATCTCCGGAGTGACGTACTCCTCACTGGTGCCGTCCTCGTTCTCCAGATAGATATCGGCCCGGCGGTTCACCATCCGCAGGTTGCGGCTGCGGAGCTGGGCCCGCAGCTCCTCGTTGCAGTGGTTGAAGATCAGCATATCGGCGTTGCTGATCTTCTCCATCATCAGCTGGCCCATATTCTTCACATACATCTCGAAGCTTCTGGCGTCCACCAGACACATGATCTGGTAGAGGATCCAGTTGGCAGGCAGGCCGTCCCGGTACAGAGGCTCGATCATCCACATACCGTTATACTCGATGATGACCTGCTTGGGCCGGTACTGCTTCTCCAGCTTCTTGAACAGCTCCGGAGTCAGCTGACTCTGCTCGTCCACCGTGTAGGTGAACACATTGCCCAGCACACGGGGGTCGTACTCCAGCTCCCCCTCCTCGCAGCAGATCAGCAGGGTGCGGTCCTCCTCGGCAAAGCCGTCCCGGAGGATACCGTTGATGAAGCCGGTTTTTCCGGAATCCAGAAACCCGGCGATGAGATAGACAGGAATATCCATAGTTCCTCGCTCCTTACAGGTGTTACAGGCTGAACAGCTCTTTGAGCTTGTCCTCCTTCAGCTGGGCGCCGATGACGCACAGGCGGCCGGTGTAGTCGGCGCTGCCGTAGCGGACGTCCTGCTCCTCAGGGACATAGTCGAAGTGCAGCCACTTGCCGCCGCTGGGAACGATGCCCTTGGCCCGGAGGATGGCGCCGTAGTCGCCGGTATCCAGCGCCGTCAGGATGCGGCGGATGTCCTCCTCCGTGTAGGAGTGGACCGTCTCGGCGCCCCAGCTGGTGAACACCTCGTCGGCGTGGTGGTGATGGTGGTGGCAGGAGCACTCCGGGTCGTCGCACTCGCCGTCATGGTGATGGTGATGCTCATGCTCGTCGTGGTCATGATGGTGGTCATGTTCCTCGTGGTCATGGTGGCAGCAGCCCTCGTGATGGTGATGCTCATGTTCGTCGTCATCGTCATCATCGTCGTGGTGATGGCCGCAGCAGCAGTGGCCCTCGTCCTCGTCGTGGTCATGATGATGGTGATGCTCGTCATGGTCATCATGCTCATCATGGTCGTGGTGGTGATGGTGGTGCTCCGCCTCCTCCGCCTCGTGCTCGGCCTGCATCCTGGCCAGCAGCTCATCGGCCAGAGAGACCTTTTCCACAGCGGACAGCAGAGTCTTGCCGTCCAGCTGGTCCCACGGGGTCGTGAGGATGGCGGCGGTGGGATTCTTCTCCCGCAGCAGAGCCACGGCGGCCTCCAGCTTTTCCTGAGACAGCTTCTGGGTCCGGGAGAGGATGATGGTGCCGGCAGACTCGATCTGATTGTTGTAGAACTCACCGAAGTTCTTCATATACACCTTCACCTTGGTGGCGTCGGCCACGGTGACGAAGGAGTTCAGCTTCATATCCGGCTCGTCCCGAACGGTGTTCTCCACCGCCACGATAACGTCGGAGAGCTTACCTACGCCGGAGGGCTCGATGAGGATGCGGTCCGGGGCGAACTGCTCATGGACCTGGCGCAGAGCCTTGTTGAAGTCACCCACCAGAGAGCAGCAGATGCAGCCGGAGGACATCTCGCTGATCTGCACGCCGGAATCCTTCAGGAAACCGCCGTCGATGCTGATCTCCCCGAACTCGTTTTCAATGAGTACCAGCTTCTCGCCCTGATAGGCCTCGCTGAGCATCTTCTTGATGAGCGTGGTCTTACCGGCGCCCAGAAAACCCGATACAATGTCGATTTTTGTCATAAAACAACCCTTCTTTTCTCCTCCACCATGGCAGAGGACAATTTTTCTCTTATATCATACCCTATTTTTCCAAAAATGCAAGAGGGGGAGACGACTCTCCGCCGCCGGGGCGGAAAACTTTTCTTGACAGGATACTCATACGGCGTTATACTGTACTCACTATAAACGAAAGGAGGCGTACACCATGACGAAGATCAAGCTGACCAGTAAGGGGATCATCGTGTGCGCCGCCGGATCGGCCCGATAAAGGGGCCGATGTGACCGTACTCTGTGTGCGTCCCCGTCCGGGGGCGCATTTTTTGTACGCTGCCGGATGCCGGCGGCGTTTGGACAGGCGGTCTGCGGGCCGCCGGGAGAGAGAAGGAGGCTTATGGAAGAGAATCGATCGACATTCAAGCTGTCGGGGCGGGAGAAGGCCGGGCTCATCTGGCACTATCTGCGCCCCTGCTGGGGGCATTTTGCGGCGGCGCTGCTGTGTGCGTGCCTGTCCATGGCGCTCAACGCCCTGACGCCCCAGATCATCCGTATCACGGTGGACTCCATTCTGGGATCCGAGGAGGCCAAGCTGCCGGCGCTGGTGCTGCGGGTGCTGCCGCTGGAGACGCTGCGGCAGGAGCCTGTCACGGCGCTGTGGTGGGCGGCGGGGGCCGTCATGGTGACGGCGCTGCTGCGGGGCCTGTGCAGCTTCGGGCAGCGGGCGCAGCTGTCCCGTGGGTCCGAGGCCTACGTCAAGGGGCTGCGGGATGACCTGTACCGGCGCATCCAGTATCTGCCCTTTGCGTGGCACAAGCAGCACCCCACCGGCGACATCATCCAGCGCTGCACCTCCGATGTGGACGTGATCCGCACCTTCGTGTGCAACCAGCTGGTGGAGGTGGTGCGGACGGTGTTCCTCATCATCCTGTATCTGTGGATCATGTTCCGCATGAACGTGAAACTGTCCCTGATCGCTCTGGCCTTTATCCCCATTGTGGGCCTGTCGTCGGGGGTATTCTACCGGAAGATTTCCTCCCGGTTCAAGACTGCCGACGAGGCCGAGGGCGAGGTGACCGCCTGCGCTCAGGAGAACCTCACCGCCGTGCGGGTGGTGCGGGCCTTTGGCCGGGAGAAGTATGAGGAGGACAAGTTTCAGGCCAAGAGCGAGCGATATGCCGGACTGTGGATCCATCTGGGAAAGCTCCTGTCGGTATACTGGGCGTCGGGGACGCTGCTGACGTGCCTGCAGGTGATGGTCATCATTCTGGCGGGCATCCATGAGAGCGTGGCGGGAGCCATGACTCTGGGCGCCTTCGTGGCCTTCGTCAGCTACAACGAGTCCCTGGCGTGGCCCGTGCGTTCTCTGGGCCGGGTGCTGTCGGACATGAGCAAGGCCGGGGTGTCCATGGACCGTGTGGGCTACATCCTCCGCTCCCCGGAGGAGCAGGAGCAGCCCGACGACGTTCCCTTCCCCGGCGGGGACATCGTATTTGACCATGTGACCTTCGGCTACGAGGGGCAGCCTGTGCTGAAGGATGTGTCTTTCACCATCCGGGAGGGGGAGACCTTCGCCGTGCTGGGCGGCACCGGCTCCGGCAAGAGCACGCTGGTGCATCTGCTGGACCGGCTGTACGACGTGCCGGAGGGTTCCGGCCGCATCACCATCGGCGGTGTGGACCTGCGGCACATCCGGCGCAGCGACCTGCGGCGGCACATTGGCCTTGTTTTGCAGGAGCCCTTCCTGTTCTCCCAGACCATCGGGGAGAACATCCGGGCTGTGCGCCCCGATGCGCCGGAGGATGCCATGCGCCGTGCGGCGGCCATCGCCTGCGTGGACGAGGCGGTGACCTCCTTCCCGGAGGGGTATGACACCATCGTGGGGGAGCGGGGCGTGACTCTCTCCGGCGGACAGAAGCAGCGGGTGGCCATCGCCCGGATGCTGATGCAGCAGGCCCCGGTGATGATCTTCGACGACTCCCTGTCCGCCGTGGACGCCGAGACGGACGAGAAGATCCGCACCGCCCTGCGCCGGTCTACCGGCAAGGCCACGGTGCTGCTGATCTCCCACCGGGTCACCACCTTGATGCAGGCCGACCGCATTCTGGTGCTGGACGGCGGCCGGGTGGCGGAGCTGGGGACTCACGCCCAACTGGTGGAAAAGCCCGGCATCTACCGGGATATCTATCACATTCAGATGCAGAGTGCCGACCGGGCGCTGCTGGAGGAAGGGGGGAGCGAGCATGGCGGCCATTGACGAAAAGGAATATACCCAATCCTTCGACTGGAGGATCTGGAAGCGGCTGGGGCCGTTCCTGCGGCCCTATCGGGGGGCCTTCGTGTCCATGCTGGTGTTCAACGGCATCTGCGCTCTGGTGGACGTGGTGCTGCCCCTGTTCCAGAAGTACGCCATCCAGAACTTCATCGAAAAGAACACCCTGACAGGGCTGCTGCCCTATGCACTGGCGTATCTGGCGGTCATTCTGGTGCAGGCCCTGTCGGTGGTGATCTTTGCCCGAAACTCCATGCACATCGAGATGAATCTGGGCAAGGATATGCGTGGGGCATTGTTTCACCATTTGCAGACCCTGTCCTTCTCCTTTTATAACGTGACACCGGTGGGCTATCTGCTGACCCGTGTCATGAGCGACACCAACCGCATCTCCAGTATGCTGGCGTGGAACTTTACGGATATCCTGTGGGCAATGTTCTATGTGCTGGGTACCTTTGCCGCCATGCTGGCGCTGAACTGGAAGCTGGCGCTGGCGGTCATCGCCATTGTGCCGGTGATGGCCATTCTGACTGGGTATTTTCAGAACCGCATCCTCCACTGGAACCGGAAGGTGCGTAAGCTGAACTCCCGCATCACCGGAGCCTTCAACGAGGGCATCACCGGCGCACGCACCACCAAGACGCTGGTGACGGAGGAGCAGACCGCCGACGCCTTCCGCAGTCTCACCCGACAGATGCACGACTCCGGCATCCGGGCAGCCCGGCTTAATGCGGTGTTTATCCCGCTGGTGCTGTTCTTCGGCACCATGGCGGTGTCTATCGTGCTGCTGCGGGGCGGCTATATGGTGCTGGATCAGGCGCTGGAGCTGGCCACTCTGTCGGCCTTTACCACCTATGCTGTCAGTATCTTTGACCCCATCCAGATGACCGCCGCCAATCTGGCGGAGTTCATCTCTCTGCAAGCCTCCATCGAGCGGGTAACCGACCTGATGGACGAACAGCCGCAAATTCAGGACACCCCGGAGGTCATCGAGAAATACGGCGATGCCTTCCACCCCAAGCGGGAGAACTGGGAGCCGCTGCGGGGCGAGATCGAATTCCGGGATGTGACCTTCCGCTATCCCGACGGCGGCGAGAACGTGCTGGAGCATTTCTCCCTCCACATCCCCCAGGGGACCACGGTGGCCATCGTAGGCGAGACGGGGGCCGGCAAGAGCACCCTCATCAATCTGGCCTGCCGGTTCTTTGAGCCTACGGAGGGACAGATCCTCATTGACGGCGTGGACTACCGCCAGCGCAGCCAGCTGTGGCTCCACTCCAACATCGGCTATGTGCTGCAGAATCCCCACCTGTTCTCCGGCAGCGTCCGGGAGAACATCCGCTACGGCAAGCTGGACGCCACCGACGAGGAGGTGGAGGCCGCCGCACGGGCCGTGTCGGCGGATACGGTGGTGGACAAGCTGGAAAATGGCTGGGACAGCGATGTGGGTGAGGGCGGCGACCGTCTCTCCACCGGCGAGAAGCAGCTGATCTCCTTTGCCCGTGCCGTGCTGGCCGACCCCCGCATCTTCGTGCTGGATGAGGCCACCTCCTCCATCGACACCCAGACGGAGCAGCTGATCCAGAACGCCATCGACCATCTGCTGACGAACCGCACCTCCTTTCTGGTGGCCCATCGTCTCTCCACCATCCGCAAGGCGGACGTGATCCTGGTGGTGAAAGACGGCCACATCGTGGAGCAAGGCAAGCATGAGGAGCTGCTGCGGCGCAAGGGGTACTACCACGACCTGTACAGCAAGCAGTTCGCTCAGGAGAGCGCCGCCCGCATCTTGGGCGAGGGCAGCGCCCAATAAAGCACATATCAGAGCAAACAGCCCCAGCTCCGGCGCAGCACTGCGCCGGAGCTGGGGCTTTCTGCGTGGCGGCGAGGGTACGCCGTCATGTCCCGGCCACGGGATATAGGGTAAAAAGCAGCGGGCCGCCGGTATATCCGGCAGCCCGCTGCTTTTGATATCCTTCCGGCAGAGAGGGGCTTTGACGGGAAAGGAAACACAAAGCAGACCGGAGATATCTATCAGGAATGCATGACTTTCGGCTGAAGTTTGAGGAGGTTTTGCCGGAGTCAGATAAGCTTGTAAATGCCGGCAGCGCCCATGCCGCCGCCGATGCACATGGTGACCATGGCATATTTTCCGCCGGTGCGGCGCAGCTCATTCAGGGCCTTGATGGTCAGGAAGGCACCGGTAGCGCCCTGGGGATGACCCAGTGCCATAGCGCCGCCGTTGGGATTGGTCTTGGCGGGGTCCAGCCCCAGCGTTCTCATGCAGGGGATAGCCTGCGCCGCAAAGGCTTCGTTCAGCTCCACCACGTCCATATCGGCCACGGTGAGGCCCGCCTTTTCCAGCGCCTTGGGGGCGGCGTAGATGGGGCCGAGGCCCATGTAATCCGGCTCGCAGCCGGCCACGGCGAAGCTCAGCAGCTCTGCAACGGGCCGGATACCCAACTCCTTGGCCTTGCTGTCCCGCATCAGCACCACAAAGGCGGCAGCATCGCTGGTCTGGGAGGAGGTGGCGGCGGTCACAAGGCCGCCCTCCTTGAAGCAGGGCTTCAGCCCTGCCAGCGCCTCCAGCGTGGTGCTGCGGCGGATCCCCTGATCCTTGTCAAAGACGATGGGATCCCCGTCGGCATCCACGCCGGGCAGGGGGATGATCTCATCGTCGAACTTACCGGCGTCCTGTGCCGCCGCCGCACGGCGGTGGCTTTGGAGAGCCAGCTCGTCCATCTCCTGACGGGTGATGCCGTAGCGGGCGGCTACATTCTCCGCCGTCAGGCCCATGGGCATATACTCCTCCTCCCGCTGGCGCAGCAGGTCGGGATCGAAGGTATCGCTGATATCCAGATTCACCGGGCAGGCGGTCATGGACTCCACGCCGCCGGCCACCATTACATCCGCCACGCCGCAGGCGATCTGGCCCGCCGCCAATGCAATGGCCTGTAGACCGGAGGAGCAGAAGCGGTTGATGGTCATGCCGCAGACGCTATCCGGCAGGCCCGCACGGGCGGCCACCAGCCGGGCCATGTTGAAGCCCTGCTTGCGCTCCGGGATGGCGCAGCCAACGATGAGGTCGTCGATCTGATCGGCGGGCAGCTGGGGGACACGCTCCAGCACGCCCTTAAGGGTGAGGCCGCCCATGGTCACCGGATGCATATTCCGCAGGGCGCCCTTTTTTCCTGATTTTGCAACGGCGGAGCGGCCGTAGCCCACTACCACCACATGGTCAAACTGTCCCATTAGCAATCTTCCTCCATTTCTTTCAGCTCCGGAGAGACAATGAGCGGCGGCTCCACGGCGGAGCAGATCTCCTCCACGGAGTGGCCCCGGCGCAGCTCGGAGAGCACCAGACCCTCCGGCGTCACATCGATGACGCACCGCTCGGTGACGATATGATCCACGCACCGCCGCCCGGTATAGGGCAGGGTACATTCCTTGACGAGCTTGGGGGAGCCGTCCTTGGCGCACAGCTCCATGGCCACGATGACCTGCTTGGCCCCGTTGACCAGATCCATGGCCCCGCCCATGCCGAAGGCACGGTCGGGGGTGGCCCAGTTGGCCAGATCTCCGTGCTGGGAGACCTGAAGCGCTCCCAGCACCGTGGCAGCCATGCGGCCGGAGCGGATGATGCCGAAGGACTTGGCCACGTCAAAGGCGCAGCCCCCCAGCGCCGGGAGATAGGGAATGCCGCCGGCGTTAAAGAGCCGGTCGCTGATCTCGATGCCCTGCGCCGTGGCCCCTACGCCGATGAAGCCGTTCTCCGTCTGGAACAGGACGCCGCTCTCGGCGTAGTTGCCGCAGAGGCTGGGGATGCCGATGCCCAGATTGACCACGTCGCCGCTGTGGAAATACCGGGCCGCACGACGGGCGATAAAATGTCTGTTATCCATAGTCGTGCCTCCTTACACCAGGATCATATCCACGAACATACCGGGAACCTCCACCTCGTCGGGTGTGATCTCTCCCAGATCGCAGAAGTGGTCGCACTCCACAATGGACAGGTCCCCGCAGGTGGCCACGATGGGGTGAGAGGCCCGGCCGGTGCTGCCCCGGTAGGCCAGATTGCCGATGGGGTCGGCACGGCGGGCCCGTGTGATGGCGATATCCGCCCGGAGGGCGGTCTCCAGCAGGTACTGCTGTCCGTTGGCGGTGATGAGCTGCTTGCCCTCCTCCACCACGGTACCAAGTCCCGTTTTGGTGAGAACGCCTCCCAGTCCCATACCGCCGCAGCGGATGCGCTCGATCCAGCTGCCGATGGGGCTGAACTCCGCCTGAAGGGTACCAGCCTGGATCTGTGCGTTGGTATCCGGGTTGGTACCCACATGGGTGGTGATGATGCGGTCGATGACCTTCGCCCGGATCAGGCGGCCAATGCCCACGCCGGGGTCGCTGGTATCGATGGAATAGACGGTCAGATGCCGGGCGCCGCTCTCCAGAATACAGTCAATGAGCCGCTCCGGCATCCAGTGGCCGGTCTGGCCGCCGATGGCGATGGTCTGGCCATCCTTGAAGCAGGAGATGATCTTCTCCCGTGTAGTGACTTTACTTTCCATGTGGGGCCTCCTTTCCGGCGGTAAGCGGGACGATACAGTTGAGAATGAGCCCCACGGCAGCCAGCACGGCCGCAGCGGCAAAGGCCCACGTATAGGCCCCGTCCGGGGTGCGCAGACGCACCGCCAGCACCGGGCCGATGAGGCTGGCCAAGCCGAACACGATGTACATGACGCCGTAGTTCTCGGTGATATATTTGCTGCCGAACACCTGCGCCGTCAGCGGCGTCAGGACGGAGGCAAAGCCGCCGTAGCAGCTGGCCGCCACACCCATGGCAATCACGGCGGGAACGGTGGCGTGGCAAAGGGTCAGCAGCAGCATGGCGAGGATGCACACCGCCGACACGGCCGTGATCACACGGCGCAGGCCCAGTCGGTCAGACAGGCTGCCCCACAGGAAGCGGCCCGCCATGTTGCAGGCGGCGAATACGCTGACAAACACCGCCGCCGTAGCGCTGGTAAAGCCGTAGGCGTTCTGAAGGATGGGGGAAGCCTGGCTGATGACGATGACGCCGGCCACCAGACCGCAGGTGAAGATGACCACCATCCCATAGAAGGCCGCCGTTTTGACCATCTGGCCCCGGCGCAGGCCCTCCGTCTGGACGGGGGCATTACCGGAGACAGGACACAGGGCCTCCCGCAGGTCCTGCGGGGGCTCCACCAGCAGGGTACTGCCCAGCAGGATCAGCACCAGAAAGGCACCACCCAGAATACAGAACGTCCCCCGCAGATTCACGCTGCGGATCAGGGCCGCTGCCACCGGCGCCCAGAGAATGGCTCCGGAGCCGTAGGCCGCCGTGCCGAGGCCGGAGGCCATGCCGGACTTCTCCGGGAACAGGCGCACCACATAGGCCATCATGGCCGGGTAGACGAAGCCGGTCCCCAGACCGGAGAGGACGCCGTAGAACAGGTAGAGCTGCCACACGCCGCCACTGATCCAGCCGGTGGTCATCAGGCCCGCCCCGAACAGAACGGCGCCCACCACCACGCAGCGCCGGGTACCCAGACGGCGGATCAGGCCGCCGAAGAACAGCGGCGCCATGGTGGAGCACAGCACCGTCACCGTATACGTCAGGGAAACCTGCTGATCCGGCCAGCCGTGGGCGGCAATGATGGGGGTCTGAAGCACGCTCCATGCGTAGCCGAAGCCGGCGCAGATGCAGATCAGGAGACTGGCGATCATGGCCGGCCAGCGGCGCTTGAGGAATCCGTTGATGTCGTTCATGGGGAGCCTCACAGCTTCTTATGGAGCTTCAGGATGTCGATGAGCATCTGATCCCGGTAGGCGATACACTCGGCATTGGTGTGGCCGATGTAGTCGGGGAAGTTGGCCATCTCCTGATTCACGCCGGGCTGGGCCACCTGCGCCCAGTTGTCCGGCTGGTGGGTCCAGCTGGCCATATCCTCCAGCCAGCGGTCGCCGGAATTGCCCAGCATCTCCACCATGCCGGTGAGGCCGCCGGGGTTGCCCATCTGCATGATCATGTTGTGGCCAAAGATGGCCCAACGGATGCCGGGGCCGTACACCAGCGCCTTGTCCACATCCTCCACGGAGCATACGCCCCGCATCACCAGATCCTGCACCTCACGATACAGGGCCAGCTGCAGACGGTTGGCAATGAAGCCGGGACACTCCTTACGCAGCAGAACGGCCTCCTTGCCAATGGACTGATAGAAATCATAGGCCAATTGGACGCAGTCATCGTCCGTCTTGTCGCAGCGGGTGAGCTCCACCAGAGGGATCAGGTGCGGGGGATTGTAGGGGTGAGCTCCGATGCAGCGCTCCGGGTGAAGCGCCTCGGCCACGATATCGGAGATCAGCAGGCCGGAGGTGCTGCTGGCGTACAGGGCGTCCGGGGCGGCATACTGCTCCACCTGCGCCAGAATGGAGCGCTTGATCTCGATGCGCTCCGGGCCGCTCTCCTGAATGAATTGGGCGTCCTGCACCGCCTCCTCCATGGAGGTGGTGGGGCGCACGCAGGCAATGATCTCGTCCTTGCGGGCGGCGGTGATGGCGTTGTGGGCCACCAGTGCGTCCAGACTGCGGAGCATCTGGTCGTGGCTCTTGGCCAGCTGCTGGTCGTTGATGTCGTAGAGGGTGACGTGCAGGCCCTTCAGGGCATACTGGATGGCCCAGCTGGAGCCGATGACGCCGCCGCCGACACAGGCGACATTCTTGATATCAGAAACGTTCATACCGTCCTCCTTCAGCGAACCAGCGGCGGGATGCCCAGAATTTCACGGGCCTCGGCGGGGGTGGCAGGCTGATTGCCGAAGAGCTTGACGGCCTCCACGGCCCGCTGCACCAGCATCTGGTTGGTGGCCATGATCTTCCTGCCGTTTTCGTCCTTGCCGAAGATGACGTTATCCTCCATCCCCACGCGGATGTGTCCGCCCAGCGCCAGAGCGGCGTACAGGATAGGCAGATGGGCGGCGCCGATGCCGAAGGCGGACCACGTGGAGCCGGCGGGGATGCGGTCCTTCAGATAGATCAGGTTCTCCACCGTAGCGGGCATACCGCCCAGCACCCCCAGACAGAACTGGTAGTGACAGGGGGTGGACAGGTGGCCCTTCTTGACGAAGTAATCGGCGATGCCCAGCATACCGGCATCAAAGATCTCGATCTCCGGCTTGATGCCCTTTTCCAGATAGGCATCACCCAGCTTCTGCAAAAACTGGGGGCTGTTGACGAACACGCCGCCGGGCATCCAGTTGAAGCTGCCTGCGTCGTAGGAGCCCATTTCAATGCCGGGAACGGTCATGTGGTGCAGAAAGCGCTCCTCGTCGGTGGCAGGATGCTCCGGGGAGGCCCCGGAGGAGGTGCAGTTGATGATAACGTCGCAGTCCTTGTGGGCACGGATGCCCTCCACGATCTCACGGAAGGCCTGCGTGTTCATAGCGCCCTTACCGTCGGCGGCACGGGTGTGGATATGCACCACGGCAGCGCCCAGCTGCCAGCACTCATAGGCGGCCTGCACGATCTGCTCCGGCGTTTCGGGAATATGATAGCCCGCAGGGGTGACAGCACCGGTGAGGGCAGCGGTAATGATGGTTTTTGCCATAGGAAACAACTCCTCGAAATAGGTTTGACCGGGGCCGGAGGCAGCGCACTGCCTCCGGTCTGCGGTACAGAGAAAGGAAAATCAGTCCTTCTTCTCCGGGCGATAGGGGGAGACCTTCTTGTTGGGGTCGAAGGGGTTGACCTCCTTACCGGCCTCCACCTCCTTGAACCACTCGAAGGGCTTGGTGCGGAAGCCCGCCCAGCTCTCACGGGTGGGAGGCTGCTGCATCCAGTCGTGGCAGTAGCGCCAGTCGTTGGTCTGGCTGATGTACTTCTCGTCCTGCTGGCCGGCATGGGTGTCGCCCATCTCACCGGCGGCGATCCGCAGCAGGGAGCCGTACTGCTCGGAGACAGTGTGCAGCTTCAGGTCGTCCACCAGCAGCTTCTTCAGAGGACGCTTGGCAAGGTTGGACATGATGGTGCGGTTCTCATAGGGCATGGTCTTCCACAGACGGGCGATCTCCCACGCACGCTCCATGACCTTGTCCTTGGGTACGACCTCGCTGACCATACCCCAGTCCAGCATCTGCTGGGCCGTCCACTGACGGGCGGTCATCATGTAGTAGTTACCACGCTTGGTGCCGAAGTAGTGCTGTGCCATGAGGCCCATGCCGTCGCCGGGAACCAGACCGCCGTGGGCGTGGGGAACCTCCATCCATGTGTCGTCGGAGCAGATGGTCACATCGCTGAGCATGGCGGAATCCCAGTGGAAGCCGGGGCCGGGAATGGCACCGATGGTGGGTACGTCCAGATCGAAGATCATGTTCTTGATGAGGTTGGTGTCATCGAAATACTGGTGCTGGAAGCGCTGGGTGGGCAGCTCGGAGTAGGTCTCCCAGCCGTTGGGATCGGACTCGGTCATCCAACTGTCGCCGATGTGGGTGAAGATGATGATCTCGTTCTTGAAGTCCAGAGACAGGACACGCACCAGCTGGCCGATGGCCCGGTGGGACATACCGCTGTGCTGCATGGGGCCGTCCAGCGTCTTCCAGGTGACCTGTAGGATGCCGTCCTCACGGTACAGGTCGGCGAAATCCTTGAACCACTCCTTGTACTCTTCCAGCTGGGGGAGCTTCACATAATCTGCCAGGGGCTTACTCATAATCATTTACCTCCAAAAAATTATTTTGTTCGTTGGTTTCGGATAGATGGGACTATATCAGGCAGGCGGCACTCAATAGAGCAGCATTGCCATGACCACTGCGATGATACCGGCCAGCAGGTTCACCACCACGGACATCATGAACTGCTGGAAATAGCCCTCCTTATAGGACAGCTTGAACACAGACAGCTGGAAGGCGATGGCGCCGTTGTGGGGCAGGGAGTCGAAGCCTGCGCCGGAAATGGCGGCAATGCGGTGCAGAGCGCCCAGATTGATGGAGGGGTTGGCAAGGATGGAATCACCAAAGTTCTTCATGAACAGGGTGACGCCGCCGGTGCCGTTGGCGCACAGGCCGGACAGCAGGTTCACCGCCACGAAGGTCAGCAGGTAGGGGTGCATATTCATGGACAGCACCTTCTCCACCAGCAGGGTGAACACAGGGGTAGCCTGTACCACGGTGCCGTAGCCCACCACGATGGAAATGAACACCACGGGGATCAGGGAGCCCTGAATACCACGGACGCAGGTCTGGAACACATGGGGCAGGTACTTGGGGCCTACCAGCACGAACACCAGCACGATGGACAGCACCTGTGCATAGGTGGTGGCCTGCAGGGCGGTGATGCCCAGCTTCTGGAACAGCAGGCTCAGGCCGATGATGGCAGCCACGCAGAGATAGCCCTTCCATGCCGGAGGCAGCTTGGATTCGTCCTCGTCGTTCTGGGGGTCATCGGTATAGGAGACGAAGCCCTCGCCCTTCTTCTTCAGGCGGTTGGTGAGCATGATGAGGTAGACCACGATGAACACCACAGAGAAGGCGGTGCAGACCAGGCTGATGCCCACACCGGCCATGGTGGTGGTGCCCAGATAGGTGGTGGGTGCGATGTTCAGGGCGTTGGGCATACCCACCAGTGTGCCGTAGGCCACGGAGCCTGCACCGGCGGACATGGCGGCCAGCGCCACCTTACGGGACATATTCAGCTTTTTCAGCACCGGCAGGGCAATGGCCAGAATGGCGTACTGATAGGAGGCCACACCGGCCGCCATCATCAGGCAGGTGATGACAAACAGGGCCACGGCGATCCATTTCTCGCCGAACACTTTAATCAGGTGCGTCGCCATGGCGGAGCCGAGGCCGCTCTCCATCAGGCAGAAGCCGAAGGCGCCGCCGATGGTATACAGCAGCAGGAACTGCTGGAACATGGTGCCTACGGAGGGGAGGAAGGCTGTAAAAATCGAGGTGATGCCATCCGGCGTGCAGAAAGACACCAACAGGGTGCAGGCAAAGACCGTCAGAAACAGGTTGACGCCCTTGAAGCTCAGATAGAAGAACAAGGCAAAGGCAACCACGACGACGATCAGGGAAATAAGGGTGGTAGTGGACACAGATCTCTGATCTCCTTTCTTTTTAAGAAGCAGGAATGTAGGTTACTTCTCAAACACATGGGGAAAACGACGGGGCCGGGGAGGCGGGTTGCAGGGCCGCCCTCCGTAGAACCCACCCGGCGCTGCCCGGAACAGCACCGGCTCACGGCATAGCTTTTTAGCAAAGGGCGTGCCAATTTATTTGGCGATGTCGGAAAATGTCGGCATTACGGGGAAAATTTTTTTGTTGACTTCTCCACCATCCGGCTTCCAAAAAACAGATGATGCGAAAACGCATCATCTCCCCAGTGATTCGGATAATGCAAAAACGCAGCCGATGCAACATTGCATTGACTGCGCTTCTGCGCTAAAAACGGGCCATTTGACAGATCAAAGCCCGTATTTTTTACGCTTGCGGACAATGGTGGATTGATCTGTTTTCAGCAGAGCCGCTGCTTTATAGCTGCTGGGGCAGCGCTTCAGGGCGTCGGCCAGCACGTGCTTTTCGCAGAACTCCATGTAGGCCTTCAGGGAGAAATGCTCCGGGTCAAACTGATAGAATGCCTCCCAGTCGGCGGGATAGATCTCCGGTGAGGTGGAGCGGACGGCATCCTCCCCCAGCAGCGGGGCCAGATCCTGATAGATCTCCAGCGTCCCGGCGGCGCTGGTGACCAGCAGCCGCTCCACCACGTTTTTCAGCTCCCGGATGTTGCCGGGCCAGTCGTAGGCCTTCAGCTGTTCGATGACTCGGCGGGAGAGGACCTTGGTGCGGCTGTAGCGCTTGCAGTAGTAGTCCAGGAAAAAGGTGGCCAGTGGGGCGATATCCTCCCGGCGCTCCCGCAGCGGGGGCAGCTCCAGCGGAATGACGTTGAGGCGGTAGTAAAGGTCCGCCCGGAAGGTCCCGGCCAGCACGCCTTCCTTGAGGTTCTGGTTGGTGGCGGCCAGCAAGCGGAAGTCGATCTCCTGCTCCTCCACAGCTCCCAACCGCTTGCTCTTGTGACTCTCCAGCACCCGGAGGAACTTGCCCTGCAAAGCCAGCGGCAGGGAGTTGATCTCGTCGAGGAACAACGTGCCGCCGTGGGCCGCCTCAATAAGACCGGGCTTGCCGGTATTCAGGGCTCCGGTGAAAGCGCCCTTGGTATAGCCGAACAGCTCCGCCTCCAGCAGGTTCTCCGGCAGGGCGGCGCAGTTGATCTCGATGATGGGGGCATCGGCTCGGCTGCTGTTGCGGTGGATGTACTTGGCCAGCACCTCCTTGCCGGTGCCGGTCTCGCCGGAGATGAGGACGGTGGAGTCCGTCTGGGCCACCTGAGCGGCAGTCTGGAGGATGGCCTGCATGGCGGGGCTGTCTGCGATGATGGTCTCCTTGGCCCGTGCGCGTTCCGGGGAGAGGGCCGGCACCTCGATGGTGCTGTCGTCCTCATAGAGGATAGCCTGCTGATACCGCTTGGCCAGCAGATCCAGCCGGACGGTCTCTACCAACATATACTCCACCTCGCCGCCGCTGCCGAAGATAGGGGTGGCCGTGGCCAGCTGGCGGTAGTGATACCCCTTGGGGGTGAGGACGTTGTTCACCACGGAGACCTTTTTCTTCTCGGTAAAGGCTGTGACGGCCACGCTCACCGACACCTGTCCCTCCGGAATCAGCTGGAAAGCGTTGAGGCTCAGCGCCTCCTCCCGTGTGGCGCCCACCATCTTCAAAAAGGCATTGTTGCAGTAGATGTAATCTCCCTTGCGGTTGAGGATGTAGATCCCCTCATTGATGTTGTCGAAAATTTCGGCCATGAGCAGTGGATTGGCCACAGAGATCCCTCCGTTTCTGTCAGAAAGGTGTCCTGAGTGGACGCCGGTTTTTATGGGGCTACTTTTTACGGGGCTATTGTAATATAAATCCCGGCGGCTGTCTACCGGGATTTTGCCGGAGGGCCTCCCTATCTGTTCATAAAATTTTCATATTATTCCTGTTGCCATTTTGTAACTTTTTTTATATAATACCTTATGGTGACATAATACGGCGCAGCCCGACAGGGTTCGTCGTTTCAAATGCAGCGGGCCGGGTCTCCGGCAACGAGGGATATGATATGATTCGATTGAAGGACGTTGAAAAAACATACGAAAACGGGACGGAGGCCCTGCAGGGCATCTCCTTTACCATTGAGGACGGGGAATTTGTGTTTCTGGTGGGACCCTCCGGCTCCGGTAAGTCTACCATCATCAAGCTCCTGACCGGCGAGGTCATCCCCACGGCGGGGCGGGTCATGGTCAACGGCTTCTCCATGAGCCGCATCTCCGACCGGCAGATCCCCTATATGCGCCGCACCATCGGCGTGATCTTTCAGGACTTCCGGCTGATCCCCAAAAAGACGGTGTTCGACAACCTGAGCCTTGCCATGCGGGCGGTGGGGGCCACGCCCCGTGACATCCGCACCCGCATCCCCTATGTGCTGGAGCTGGTGGGGTTGAAGGGTATGGAGGACCGGTACCCCGACGAGCTGTCCGGCGGTGAGCAGCAGCGTGTGGCCATTGCACGGGCGCTGGTGAACAACCCCAGCACCATCGTAGCCGACGAGCCTACCGGCAATCTGGACCCCAACCGCTCGCTGGAGATCATGACCCTGCTGGAGCGCATCAACGCCCTTGGCACCACCGTGGTGGTGGTGACCCACGAGCGGGATCTGGTGAACCACTTCGACAAGCGGGTCATCATGATCGATCACGGGCAGGTCAACGGCGACGGCGTGGGAACGTATGAGGTATAACAGATGAAGCACGATTTTCGATATTTTTTCCGGGAGGGCATCCGCAATATGTTCTCCCACGGATTCATGTCCTTCGCCGCCATCGGCGTGACGGTGGCGTGTCTGGTGATCATGGGGACCTTTTCGCTGGTGGCCTATAACGCCAACGAGAACCTGAAGGATCTGCAGAAGGAAAACGCTGTGCTGGCCTTCGTGGATGAGAACCTCTCTGACAACGAGGCCAAGGCCCTGCAATCCACGCTGGAGAAGATCCCCGGTGCGGCGGACTGCACCTTCGTCTCCCGGCAGGAGGCACGGGACAGCTACGTGGAGCAGTACGACGAGGACGACCTGTACAGCAACCTGGACCCCTCCATTTTTCGCCATCGGTACGTTATCCATCTGACGGACGCCGCACAGATGCAGCAGGTGGTATCCAATCTGGAGGCCACCCCCGGCATCGTAAAGGTCCGGGCGGACGAGGCCATCTCCAACGGGTTTTTGACGGTGCGGAATGTGGCAAGCCTCATCAGCATCGCCCTCATTGCGGTGCTGCTGGTGATCTCGGTATTCATTATCTCCAACACCATCAAGCTCACCACCTTTGACCGGCGGGATGAGATCGCCATCATGAAGATGGTGGGCGCCACCGACGGCTTCATTCGATGGCCCTTCGTCTACGAGGGTCTGCTCATCGGTCTGATGGGCGCCGTCATCGCCTTTGGGCTGCAGTGGCTGCTATACGAGGCCATTTCCAAGGGCATCGCCGGGTCTGATACCCTGCAGCTGCTGCGGGTGGTGTCCTTCCGGAAAATTTGGGGGCCGGTGGCCGGTGTGTTCGGTCTGGTAGGGATTCTGGTGGGCGTGGGCGGCAGCCTGACCGCCATCCGGAAGTTCCTGAGAGTATAAGGAGGAGTGCAGCATGAGTAAGAAAAAATGGTGCGGCCTGCTGGCCATTCTCATGGCGGTGAGCATCGTGTTCACCAGCGGCGCTCTGCGCCCGGTGAACGTCTATGCCGAGACCATCGCAGACCTGCAGGAGCAGTCGGAGGAGCACCAGAAGAAGCTGGAGGAGATCAACCAGCAGATCGAGGAGGCCGAGGCCAACAAGGCCGATGCGCTGGAGCAGAAAAACCTGCTGGATCAGCAGGCGGACGTCCTCCGCAGCCAGATCTCCAACGCCCAGCAGCAGATCGATGCGCTGGAGGCGGAGCTGGCGGACAACCAGCAGAAGGAGGAGTCCCAGTACGACCTGTTCTGCCGTCAGGTGCGGGATGAGGAGGAGCGGGGTACCGCCTCCTTCTGGTCGGTGATCTTCAAGGCCACCAGCTTCAGCGATCTTTTGGGCCGCATCGACTTCATCAACGAGGTGGCCGAGCACGACCAGAGCGTCATCAACGACCTGCGGCAGCTGCGCCAGCAGATGCAGGCCGACCGGCAGGCGCTGGAGGAGCAGCGCTCCCAGCTGGAGAGCCGCCAGACGGAGCTGGACAGCCAGCTGGAGGCAGCCACCCAGCTCATTGCCAAGTACAACGAAACGGCGGACGGCCTGAACGATCTGGCCGCTCAGGAGAAGGCAGCCGCCGATGAACTGGACGCTCAGATCCAGGCCCGGAGGGAGGAGGAAAACCGGAACAACGGCGGCGATAACAGTGGAGGCGGCGGCGGTGGCGGTGGCAGCGGCTCCGACGAGACGCCCTCCTCCGACGGGTACATCTGGCCCTCGGACTGCCGGCTCATTACCTCCGGCTACGGCGGGCGTGACCAGCCCACCCCCGGCGCCAGCACCAACCACATGGGCGTGGACATCGGCGCCTCCTACGGCAGCTACATCTACGCTGTGAAATCCGGCACCGTAGTGGGTTCTAAGTACAGCTGGGGCGGCTACGGCAACTATGTGGAGATCGACCACGGAAACGGCAACTTCACCCTGTACGCCCACATGAGTGAGCGTCTGGTGGAGGTGGGCGAGCATGTGGAGCAGGGCGAGGTCATCGGCCTGTGCGGCTCCACGGGCATCTCTACCGGCCCCCACGTCCACTACGAGATCTGGGAGAACTACAGCCGCATCAATCCGCTGAACCGTCTGCCGGGGTACATCCCCTATTGGTGGTAAGCGGCCTTTTCCCCACCTGCACCGCTTGGTGCAGGTGGGGAATTTTTTATGCCGTCTTTCTCCCGCCGCCGGGCCATAGACTGGTGGAAAGGGGGCGCTGTGTTATGGTGGGATATGTGCGATGGGAGGAGAAGCGGAAAAAGCTCACCCTGCGGCGCTGTCCGCTGGGAGACGGGGAGGTGTGCCTGCTGGAGGGCGGCGGACGGCTGAATCGGCGGGTACAGCGCCGGGTGCGGCAGGCGGCACAGGCCATGGCTGACGCCGGGGTGCGGTATGCGGCGGCACCGCCGGAGTGGGCGGCGCTGCTGCTTCCCCTTCGGCTCCCGGCCCCGGTGGCACTGCGGCGGGCCATGCTGGGGCAGCTGGTGGACTGCGCCTGCAGGCAGCTGGGACTCTGCCGGTCACAGGCCAGTGTGGTGCTGCGGGCCTCCCGGCCCGACGGAGCCGTTACGGAGGCGGCGGATCTGCTGGCCCGGCGGGTGCGATATCTGTCGCCGCAGCTGGGCCGGGGGCAGGAGGAGCTGCAGCGATCCCTGCGGCACCGGTACGGGCTGGGGGAAGGCTCCCCGGCGGCGCAGCTGGCGGTGTGCTTCGGCGCAGCGGCGGAGGGGCTTCCCTCCCTGCTGATAGGGGAGAGCCATCAGGAGGTACGGTATGTATGGGCCGAGCCGTGGCGGGAAAAAATGAAGCCGTGGGCAGCGGAGGAACCACTGCTGGCGGCGCTGCTGGCGGAGGGAAGCCTTCCGCCGGGTGCGGCTGTCCCGGTGTGGGTAGGACTTGACACCGGCGGGGAAAGAACTTATAATGCAGAGTGATATAGTGTCTGTACTATTTTTGTTATAGTGTTTATACTAATCTCGTGCGGCCATGCCGTATTTGTCAACAGAAAGGAATGGATTCCATGGTAAAAGAATTCAAAATGAGTCAGGAGCGGTACGACGAGCTGAAAAAGGAGCTGGATTACAGCAAGACCACCCGTGCCGACGAGATCGCAGAGCTCATCAAGGAGGCCAGAGGCTTCGGTGACCTGTCGGAAAACAGCGAGTATGACGAGGCCAAAAACGAGCAGGGCAAGCTCTACTCCCGCATTGCCGAGCTGGAGAACATCCTGCTCCACGCCGTCATCGTGGACGAGACGGACATGGATTCCGACAAGGTATCCATCGGCTGCCGTGTCACCGTGACCAACCTGGATAACGGCAAGACCCTGCCGGAGTATACCATCGTGGGCTCTCAGGAGGCCAACGTCATGGAGCGGAAGGTGTCGGAGGATTCCCCCTTCGGCAAGGCCCTGATGGGCAGCAAGGCCGGCAGCGAGATCACCGTGGAGGCCCCCAAGGGCGTTATCCGCTACCGGGTGGACAAGATCGAACGATAAGGAGACCATATCTATGGCACAGCAGAATCAGAATCAACAGGACCTGCGGGAAATTCTCCAGATCCGCCGGGATAAGCTGGCAGCCCTGCAGGAGGCGGGTATGAACCCCTTCGAGATCACCCGCTATGACGTGACCCATCACGCACAGGAGGTCAAGGATCAGTTCGACCAGCTGGAGGGACAGACCGTCTCTCTGGCGGGCCGTCTTATGAGCAAGCGGGGCATGGGCAAGGTGTCCTTCTGCGATCTGAAGGATAAGTCCGGCCGCATCCAGATCTACGCCCGGAAGGATGAGATGGACGAGGAGGCCTATGACCGCTTCAGGAAATATGACATCGGTGATATCGTAGGCGTCAAGGGCGACGTGTTCCGCACCCAGAAGGGCGAGATGAGCATCCGGGCCCATGAGATCACCCTGCTGTCGAAGTCCCTCCAGCCCCTGCCGGAGAAGTTCCACGGTCTGACGGACAAGGAGCTGCGCTACCGCCAGCGGTATGTGGATCTCATTATGAATCCCGAATCCCAGCGGAACTTTGAGATCCGCAGCAAGTTCGTAGCGTATCTGCGCCGGTATCTGGACAATATGGGCTTCATGGAGGTGGAGACCCCCGTGCTCAGCCCCATTGCCGGCGGCGCCAACGCCCGGCCCTTCATCACCCACCACAATGCTCAGGATATCGATATGTATATGCGGATCGCCACGGAGCTGCACCTGAAGCGGCTCATCGTGGGCGGTCTGGAGCGGGTATACGAGGTGGGCCGCATCTTCCGCAACGAGGGCATGGACACCAAGCACAACCCGGAGTTCACCACCTGTGAGCTGTATCAGGCCTACACCAATCTGGACGGCATGATGGATATCCTGGAGGGCATCCTCACCGGAGCCGCCAAGGAGATCCTCGGCACCTACCACATCCAGTGGCTGGGCCACGACGTGGATCTGACCCCCAGCTGGAAGCGCATCACCATGGCCGATGCCGTGCAGAATGTCACCGGCGCCGACTTCATGGCCATTGAGGGCGATGATGACGCCGCCGTGGAGCTGGCCAAGAGCGTAGGCGTGGACATGGAGGGCGTGGCCCGGAAGTGGGGCAACGCCCTGTACGAGACCTTCGACCAGAAGGTGGAGGAGACGCTCATTCAGCCCACCTTCATCACCATGTACCCGGTGGAGGTGAGTCCGCTGGCCAAGCGCAGCCCGGAGGATCCCCATCTGACGGAGCGGTATGAGATGTTCGTCTGCGGCTGCGAGATGGGCAATGCCTTCTCCGAGCTCAACGACCCCATCGACCAGCACCAGCGCTTCAAGGCTCAGGCGGAGAAGCGGGCCAATGGCGACGAGGAGGCCGACATGATGGACGAGGACTTCGTGCTGGCGCTGGAGTACGGTATGCCCCCCACCGGCGGTCTGGGCTTCGGCATCGACCGCTGCGCCATGATGCTCTGCGGCACCGACTCTATCCGGGACGTGATCCTGTTCCCGACAATGAAGCCGTTGGACGCTGACAAGAAGGGTTCCAAGGAAGTTTCGGCTCCTGCGGAGGCTGCTCAGGCGGCTCCGGTTGTGGAGGAAAAAATCGATTTTTCCAATGTGGAGATCGAGCCGTTGTTCCAGGATCAGGTGGATTTTGACACCTTCTCCAAGAGCGATTTCCGTGCCGTGAAGGTTAAGGAATGCGAAGCCGTGAAGAAGTCCAAAAAGCTCTTAAAGTTCGTTCTGGACGACGGAACCG
>ERZ840096.798-NODE-798-length-40982-cov-8.744350_pt1 | contig 40982 bp, 30 predicted proteins | sample MGYA00519878_ERZ840096 | MGnify/ENA primary metagenome ERZ840096 (study PRJEB31850, sample SAMEA3708865) | human gut metagenome | biome: human gut; feature: human-associated habitat; material: faeces | place: China | collected 2014 ...
TGGCCTGGAGCAAAGGCTTGTCATATTCATCAATCAAGACGACCGCCTGCTTGCCGGTCAGCACGTAAGCACGTTCTATCACGTATGCGAAACGTTCTTCCGGACTACGGTCCTGCCGTTCTTCCCCATATACCTGTTCCCACTTTTCCAGATATTGGTTAAGCATGGCAACCAAATCGGACGCCGTTTCATATTTCCTGGCATTCAGATCCAGATGCAGCACCGGATATTTTTCCCATTCGGTTTCCAGTTTCTCCATGGCAAGCCCTTCAAACAAATCTTTACGCCCCTCGAAGTAGGCCTCGAAGGTAGAAATGAGCAGGCTCTTGCCGAAGCGGCGCGGACGGCTCAGGAAATAAGGTTTACCAATATTCGCTATATGATAAATCAAATCGGTCTTATCTACATAAAGGTAATTCCCACTACGTATTTCCTCAAAAGTCTGTATGCCGATAGGCAGTTTACGCATCTGTCTCATTTCCATCGTTGTTTTTATCCTTTCCGTTCCTGGAGTTCCTATTCACAAAGTTAAGGGTATTTGCCGATATAGCAAAGAAAGCAAGACGTTTTTTAAGAACGCATATTCTCCTTTCTCAAGCTCAGCCACTTCTCCACCCAGCCGTTCACCGTTTTTTTGACTTCCTCCTCACTCAACTCTTCCAGAAAGCTGGAAAGAAGCGCCTCATAGGCACCCAGTCTCACATCCTGCCCTTTTTTATGCAGGCGTACGTTTTCGTACTGATATGGGCATCCGTGCAAAGTTCTTCAATGGTCCTCTTTTTCTCTTTCCGCACTCTCTCAATATAAGCAGCCAGAAAAGGATGTAAACAGTTTTTATTCATATTACAGTTGTTTTGTTATGTAGTTTACTATAAAGCCTTATTTATGTTATAGATTGTTATTTTAGTTTCCTTATGTTTAAAATCTTTTCCATATACGGAAAAGATTCGATGAGAAAGGATGCCTACCTTCGCACAAAGATACATAAAAATATACCAAATGACAAACATTTTTAAAATGTCGCTTTTCATGCCTCCCATCTCACCTGTCAAGGACAAAGTGACCGGAAAAAGCCTGAAAAAAGCCACACTGATACCGTTCAAAACAATGGAGCTCAGCGAAGTGTATAATCTTATCACTTCCAGCGAGAGGCTTGCCACATTGACTTCAGCCGTAAGAAACGCCGCACTGGAAGGGAACGATACCGCCTGCCGCCTGCTCAAACAGCAGACGCTGCCTTACGTAACTCCCTGTGGAATCTTTACCCGGCGACGAAGCGACTGCCTTGAGGAATACTCCGGACTGTTCGTAGTGGATATCGACCACCTTGATTCGGAAGACGAAGCCGCCACGCTACGGCAACACCTCTTTGATGACGCCTACCTGCATCCTGCGCTCGTATTCATCAGCCCTACCGGACGGGGCGTGAAAGCTTTCGTCCCCTGTACAGCCATATGTAATGTCGCCGACGAGATTCGCTGGGCCATGGACTACGTCCACTGCATGTATGACGCCGACAACCCATCACCCGAAAAAGGAGTCGATACATCAGGCAAAGACATTGTCAGAGCCTGTTTCCTCTGCCACGATCCGGGTGCGCTGTTGAGGGAAACGACCTAAGACCCAAAGATATCTCTTTTGTCAAACAAAAAAACAAAATTATCAATAATCAAACCAATGGATTCATTATCTTCATTGCATCTTCTGACGGAAGCCGTCAGAAGTGCGGGGACAGACATTGCCCCAACCTATCTTGAGTATATACAAGTAGCTTTCGCCATCGCCAACGACTGCGGTGAAGCTGGCCGGGACGACTTTTTGACCTTGTGCAGCCTGTCTTCAAAATACGACCGGAAAGCGGCCGGCAAACTCTTCAGCAATGCGCTGAAAAACGGACATGACAATGTACACATAGGCACTGTGTTTCACCTGGCCGAACTGCGTGGTGTAAAGATAAATGCACCTTCCGATGATACACGGAATTCAAAAGTTCACAGCTCAAGTCTCCCCTCACACACACACGCACGTGAGGACGAGTCCCTGGCAGGCAACGCCCCGCTGTCGCCTCTGCCTACTTTCGACGAACACGTCCACTGGCCTTATCCTCTGGAGGACATCGTGAAATGCGGCACTTCCCCCGCACAACACGACATCCTGCTGCTGGGATCCGTCATCACACTGGGCGCCGCCATAGGCCGGAACGTACGCTGCGCATACGGCGGGAAAATGATATCTCCCTGCCTGCAAGGATTCATAGTGGCACCGCCCGCAGCCGGAAAGGGCGTGCTCTCGCTCGTACGCCTCCTGGCCGAACCCATTCACGACGAGATCCGTACGAAAGTGGCCGAAAGCATGGAATGTTACCAACGCGAGAAAGCCAGATACGACGCCTTAGGCAAAGAACGGAGAAAAGCCGAAATACCCGTCATGCCGCCCAACAAGATGTTTCTTATCTCGGGCAACAATACCGGAACAGGCATTCTCCAAAATCTGATAGACTCCGGCGGCACCGGACTGATATGCGAAAGCGAGGCGGACACCATCTCTTCCGCCATCGGTTCGGAGCACGGACATTGGAGCGATACCATGCGCAAGGCCTTCGACCACGACCGTCTGTCCTACAACCGACGCACCGACCGAGAATACCGGGAAACGAAAAAAACATATCTTTCCGTACTCCTTTCCGGCACTCCCGCTCAAGTGAAACCCTTGATACCCACCACCGAGAACGGGCTCTTCTCCCGCCAGATATTCTACTACATGCCCGCCATCAACCACTGGCAGAACCAGTTTGACCGCAATGACAACAATCTTGAGGAGACCTTCACCGCATGGGGCACGGAATGGAAGGATAGACTGAAAAGCATCACCCTGAAAGGGCTTTTCACGCTGAGACTCACCGACGGGCAGAAAGAAGAGTTCAACCGCATCTTCTCCGCTCTCTTCGACCGTTCCGGGCTGGCAAACGGCAGCGAGATGTCAAGCAGCGTGGCACGACTGGGCATCAACATCTGCCGCATCATGGAAGTAATCGCCCTGCTCCGTGCATCGGAGCAAGGGGACATCGCCTCTTCACCCTACGTCTCACCCGACCGCAATACCGCCCCGGACAATCTCAAAGACGACATCATCAGCCTGTGGGACCTCACCATCAACCCCGAGGACTTCCATGCCGTACTGTCACTGACAGAGGGGCTCTACCGCCACGCCACCCATATCCTCTCCTTCCTGCCCGCCACCGAAGTGAGCAGCCGGGGAAATGCCGACCGGGACGCGTTGGTGGAAAGCATGGAGAGATGTTTCACCCGCACCGCTTTCCTGCAGAAAGCCGAAGAGATGGGTATCAAGGCCGAAACCGCCGCCACCTGGCTCTGGCGACTGCAGAAGAATGGTCTCATAGAGAGTACGAAAAGCAAAGGCAATTACCGGAAACCCGACAGAAAAGGCTGAAAGTGAAAACCGAAATCCCCTCCTGTATACGCATACGCACGCACTTTCGCGTGTGTGTGTGTGAGAGGAAGCGTGAACTGTGAATTGTGAACCTTTGTACCCCACGTGCCAAACGTCAGCTTTACATTTCCGAAGCTCACCTTTACACCACCAGACCTCAGGTTTAAGGCTCGCCCAGTGCAGCCACTATCAGCCTTACCTGGGCAGGTGTATAGGAGCGTGAACGGGAAGAACTGCCCAATGCGGACAGCCCGGCACGAAGACCGGGACATAGGTCTATCCACTGTTTCAGTTTACGGAAAGCGGCGTCAGGACAAAGATTTGGACAATAGATTTGGGCAAGTTCGGTACGCCCATATGTACGTATGACAAAAGATTCCATAGTTGGCATTTATGATTTATACTCATCAAAAGTAACTATAAACCATGAAATTATCAAACATAAACGGATAAATAACCGACTAAAACCGATACTAAATGACTGCTACCGGCAGAAACCGGCAAGCTACCGTAGCCACAGCGTTACCTTTGCATCGTTGGATCTGACAACCTAAGTGATTTCTTTGAAAATTTAATTTTCTAATTGTTCAACTCTTTAAATTATTGACCATTATGATTCGTTACAAAAAGTATCAAGTGACGGGCGAGAACAGCCCGCTGAAAGGCCTCTGGTATGCACGCCCCGTGATTGAGGAAACTTTCGACATCGAAAGGCTCGCCAAGCACATGTCCAAGCACAACACTCCCTACTCGGCCGGTGTAATCAAAGGCGTATTGGCAGATATGGTTTCCTGCATCAAGGAACTGATTCTGGACGGCAAGAACGTAAAATTGGACGACCTCGCCATCTTCTCCGTGGGAATCGTCAGCAAGCAAGGCGCATCATCCGCCACCGACTTTTCACTGGCCAACAACGTAAAGGGACTGAAGCTCCGTTCCCGTGCCACGGGTGAACTGAGCAATGCCCAGATCAATCTGGAAGGCCAGCTGAAAGAGGCTTCGCCGTATGCTGTGGAAGGCGGGGATTCGGGTAATGCGCCCGGTGGTTCCGGAGGAAACGACGGTGACGAAAACGAGAACCCGTTGGGGTAGATAATTCTGCTGTTCGATGCATAAACCCAAAGCAAGTGCTTGCAGACAATTATTCAACAGACACAAAATTATAAACACCGCCTCGTACCCCGCAAACGAGAGTAATTTCAACTCTCCCCTCTCCGGCAGGAGAGGGGTCGGGGGTGAGGCTTTAATCTTCTTTCATCATGGAAAAAAAGTCAAAACCCGTATGGGGCATTGTCCTCAAAGTAATCATCACTGTAGCCACCGCCTTAGCGGGAGCTTTCGGCTTTAGCGCCTGCAAGTAGCCATGCGCATAATTACGCTGCTTGTCATTCATTGCTCGGCCACGCCCCAGGGCGTGCGCCTGGGCTTTGAAGACTGCCGCCGTGACCACATCCGGCACCGCGGTTTCAGTGACATCGGTTACCACTTTTACCTGACCCGTGACGGTGAAATCCACCGGGGACGCCCCCCGGAAAAAGTCGGTGCGCATTGCCTTAATCATAACCGGCATTCCATCGGTATTTGTTATGAAGGAGGGCTGGATGCCGAAGGACTACCGACTGATACTCGCACCCTGGAGCAAAAAGCGTCGATGCTTGCCCTGCTCCGGGAATTGAAACAAATCTTCCCAAGGGCACTGATTGTAGGACATCATGATTTGAATCCTGTCAAGGCTTGTCCTTGCTTCGATGCGGAAAGGGAGTATAGAGGTGTGTCAAAATAAAGATTTAGAACACAAATTACACAAATTACGCAACCCCTGCTTTTTAATGACTACTGATAATCAACGATTATCAGATTCGCTTTTTTGCGTAATTTGTGTAATTTGCGTTCTTTTATCAGTTTTGACACACCTCCTTTTATGCATAAACGCCTTCCTTCCTAATGTTCTAAATTCAGCTACTTTTCCTATAACTCTTCACCGCCCACAAATTGGCAACAAAAGCAAAACCCAGCAGTACCGCCAATTGAGGAAGCAATTCGGAAAATCCGCCGCCACGCAGATAAACGGTACGCATCACATCCACAAAATAGCGCAAGGGGTTGACGCAGGTAATCCACTGCGCCCATTCGGGCATACTGTGGATAGGGGTGAATAGTCCGCTCATCAAGATCAGGACAAGCATAAAGAACCACATGACAAACATGGCCTGCTGCAAGGTAGCCGAATGATTGGAAATGACCAGACCGAATCCGGAGACCACCGGCAGAAACACCAACGCAAAAATATAGATAGTGAGGAAATGTCCGGCAGGCAAAATGCCATAGAGCAGCCAGGCCAGAACAAAACAGATTGTAAGTACCACGAATCCTATAAGCCAGTAAGGAATCAGCTTCGCGGCAATAAAAGTGAATTTGTTGACGGGAGTCACATTTATCTGTTCAATCGTTCCCGCCTCTTTCTCTCCCACTACATTGAGAGCCGGGAGAAAACCGCATATCAAAGTCAGCAGCATGACCATCAGGGCAGGAACCATAAAAAGCTTATAATTTAAGGTAGGATTATAAAGATTCCGGGTAGAGACGGCTATCCGCGGAAGCGCCCTGCCCACCCACGCTTTCACGGGTGACTCCGACTGCAACTCACGAGCGTAATCACTGATGATGGAAGAAAGATAGGAACCTCCCAAACTGCCTTTTGTGCCATTCACGGCATTGGCGGCAACCAACAGACGAGGAGCTTTCCCGTCTATCCAGTCCTTCTCAAAATCATGCGGGATTTCCAATATCACATCCGCCGAACCTGCCTCGACGGAAAGCAAAGCCTCACCGTATGTATCGGGAAGCGCCGTCAGACGAAAATAAGTGGAAGCGCCGATCTTAGCTACCAAGCGGCGGGACAAAACACTATGGTCATTATCCACAATATTCAGATTGATATTCTTGATCTCCAGATTGGCAGCCCAGGGCATCAGTATCATAATCATACACGGAAATATGAAAATCAACTTAGGCAAAAACGAGTTGCGGAACAGCTGCTTGAATTCTTTCTCTATCAGATACTTTATCATAACGTTGATATTTTAAAGATTCCCTTGTTATTCCAGCCGGTGCTTGAACTTCTTAAAGCTAACGGCAATCAGTATAACCGCCATGACTGCCAGTATGCTTATTTCTGCCAGTACGAGCGAGATATCCACCCCTTCAATCATCAGTTTCCGCACCGCCTGTATGTACCAGCGGGCAGGAAGTACTGCGGAAATGGCCTGCAGGATGGCAGGCATGCTTTCAATCGGAAATATCATTCCGGACAGCAGCATGGTGGGCATCATCAACATCAGTCCGGACACCAGCATGGCAGCGACCTGTGTATGGGTGACCGTAGAAATAAGCAGGCCCAGAGCCAGGGAGACGAAGATGAAGAGCAACGATACCACCACCAGCCAAAACAAACTGCCCGCCACAGGAACACCGAGCACATAGACTGAAAGCAGCAGGATGGTCACCAGATTGACAAACGACAGGACAAAATACGGCACCGCCTTGGCCAGAATAATGAAAAGCGGCTTTACCGGAGAGACGAGCAGGATTTCCATAGTCCCCGTCTCTTTTTCGCGTACGATGGAAATAGAGGTCATCATGGCACAAATCAGCATCAGGATGAGTCCCATGACACCGGGCACAAAATTGTAGGCACTCTTCATCTGCGGGTTGTAAAGCAACTTGAGCTGAGGGACGATGGCGGAAGCCTGCATTCCCGGCGGAAGCATCTCCTGCCCGGTTGCGGATATGATATTCATGGCATACCCCGCCTGCATGGTAGCCATATTGGGATCGGTGGCATCGGAGACAATCTGCACACTTGCCCCGCCCGTATAGAGATTGTCCGAAAAACGTTCGCTAAAGACAAGAACCATATCAATATCCCCTCTCCTGAAGAAATGATCAATGTCACCGGGAGAATAAAAACGGCGGGTAACGGAAAAGTATTCACTGGCATCCATACGGTCGATGATGCGACGGGTGATTACATCATTCGATGGGTCGAGGACGGCAACCCGCACATTCTTCACCTCCGTAGTGATGGCAAAGCCGAAAAGAATAATCTGAACAATGGGCATGCCCAACAGAATCAACATCGTACGCCGGTCACGGAAGATGTGGTAGAATTCTTTTCGGACAAAAGCTATGAACTGTTTCATTACTATATTAATCTGTTTTACACTTATACTTGCATCAGCTTGCGCACTTATCTGCACCTTAGTCAGCCGTTCGCACGGCTTGGCGGGCCAGTTGCTGGAATACATCGTCCATCGTAGCAGCCCCGAACTCCTGTTTCAGCCTCTCGGGGGTATCCAGCGCACGGATTACGCCGTCCACCATAATGGAGATACGGTCGCAATACTCCGCCTCATCCATAAAATGGGTGGTGACAAAGACGGTAATGCCCCGGTCGGCAGCCTGGTAAATCAATTCCCAGAACTGACGGCGGGTAGCAGGATCGACACCCCCTGTCGGTTCATCCAGGAATACGATTTTCGGCTGATGGAAAATGGAAACGGAAAAAGCAAGTTTCTGTTTCCAGCCCAACGGAAGGCTTTTCACCAACGTGTCACGCTCCCTCTCCAGCCCCAGACGAAGGAGCAGTTCATCCGTCCTCGGAGCTATTTCCGCCTCAGGAATTCCATAGATGCCGGCAAAGAGGCGGATATTCTCCCATACCTTGAGATCCTCGTACAAAGAGAATTTCTGGCTCATGTAACCGATATTCTTTTTCACCTCCTCCGGCCGGGTGGCAACGTCAAATCCCGCCACACATGCTTTTCCGCCGGTAGGACGGCTCAATCCGGTGAGCATACGCATGGCAGTGGTCTTGCCTGCCCCGTTCGCACCCAAAAAGCCGAAGATTTCACCTTGGCGCACCTTGAAAGAGATATGATCTACAGCTGTAAAGTTGCCGAAACGCTTGGTCAGCCCGTCCACCTCTATCACGTAATCCTCGCGATTCTCCGCTTTCCCGTGCTGCAGACCCGCAGGACAGAGTATATCTGCAAACTTCCTCAGGATGCGGTCGGGGGTATCGATGCCCTGTATCATGCCTTCATGGATAAAAGCGATACGGTCACACTGGCGTGCCTCGTCGATAATCGGAGTGGAAGCGATGATGGTAATTCCCTGTTCCTTCAGCCGGCGGAGCATTTCCCAGAACTCCTTGCGCGAAACGGGATCCACTCCCGTGGTCGGTTCGTCCAGAAAAAGTACATCCGGCTTGTGGATAAGCGCACAGCTAAGGGCAAGTTTCTGCTTCATGCCACCGGACAAGGCTCCGGCACGGCGCTTACGGAAAGGTTCTATCTGCCGGTAGATATCACGTACCAGGTCATAATTCTCTTCGATGGTAGTATGGAAAACGGTGGCGAAAAAGTTCAGGTTCTCTTCTACCGTCAAGTCCTGGTAAAGAGAGAAACGCCCGGGCATATACCCCACCCGCCTGCGGATGGCTTTATAGTCCTTCACCGTATCCAGTCCGCAAACCGTAGCCGTACCCTCATCGGCAAGCAGCAAAGTGGCAAGGATACGGAAAAGAGACGTCTTGCCCGCCCCGTCAGGACCGATGATGCCGAACAGTTCACCCGGCTGCACGGACAAGGAAACGCCCCGTAAGGCTTCCACCCGCCCGTAACGTTTAAAGACATCAGTTAAAGTTACAGCCTCCATACATTCCTATTTTCAGCATTCCGTCATTCTTGACAGCCACTTTTACGGCATACACCAGATTGGCACGCTCATCTTTCGTGAGAATCGTCTTGGGAGTAAACTCGGAACTGTCCGAAATCCAGGTGACTACACCCGGATACTCCTTCCGCACTTCTTTTCCATAGTCTGCATAAACCGTCACTTTCTGTCCCAGCTTCACCTCTGATAGTTGTTCGGAAGTGATGTAGGCACGCAAATAAATCTGTTCCATATCGGCCACCTTGAACAAGGGAGTTCCCGGTGCCGCCAACTCTCCCGCTTCGGCATATTTGGCCAGTACCGTTCCCGTCAGCGGAGAGACAATATGGCATTTCTTCAGTTGGTCCTCGATCTGCGCAACCTGGATACCTACCGAAGAGCTTTGCCACGTCAGGCTCCGGTCACTGTTCTGCAACGTGGAGTTCTGGGCTGCAAGTTGCTTGCGAAGTACTTCAAGCAGGGATTCCGCATCCTCCCACTGCTTCCTGTTGGCTGCACCGACGCGAAGCAGGTTAGCCGCACGGTCACGCTCTCGCTGTGCCTGTACAATCTGCTCTTTCGTGGCGGCCACCTGTTTCAGAATGTCGGGACGCTGGCCTTCCACAGACTTGACACTGGCTTCCAGCTGAAGTTTCTTCAGATAAAGCTGGACTGTGTCGATGATGCCTACCTCCTGTCCCGCTTTCAGCAGCGTTCCCTCTTCCACATCAAGACCAAGAATCTTTCCGGAAGCCTCGGCAGAGACAATGACATCGGTGGCTTCAAAAGTTCCCGTAGCATCATATTCGGGAGTCCCGCTGCCACAGGCGGTGAGCAGGAACAAAAGAGAAAATAATTTGAGTGACTTCATACTATAATCCATAACTAATTGTTCAACGTATATTTTAACTGGCAGAGATTCATCAGCAGCTGCACTTCATGCAATGCCTTGGTCTGACGCGCCAGGTTCTCATTGGTAATCTCACGGAGCATATCGGTAACGGTCAGGGTTCCGTTCTCTACCTTGGCTTCGGCGGCACGGCGGATATTCCCGCGCAGACGGATAATCTCATCGTCATCCTCCATCTGCCGGCGCATGGATACAATGCCTGCATGCTGTCCGGTTTCCTGCAGACGTGTATTGAAAAGGAATACCTCCCTTCCGGTTTCTATCTCCCGACGGCTGTTGTCTATACGCCGCCGGTCATTCTTCAAGGTATAAAGGCTGCCGAAATTCCACACCATACGCACACCTGCCATGTAATAGGCATTGAACTCATCCTTCAGCATGTCCAGTCCCGGATTGCCGTATGCCCCCTGCACAAAAAGTCCGAAACGGGGCATCAGCCTGGCATTCAAGGTAGCCTCCTGCACTCTCAACTGTTCATTCCGTGCATCGAACAGACGAAGCTCCGGACGGTTATTCACACCTGCACTTTCCATCTCCTCCAAGGCGGGTTTCTGCAAGGAAACACTGCCGGGAATCTCTTTCCCGATAAAAGCGGAAAGCATATTCATGTACGCCCGGCGCGAAGCCTCCAGTTCAATGCGATGCTGCCTTGTGTTCAACAGTTCCACACTGACGGCATCCAGATCACTCTGGCTGGCTATGCCGTTGGCAATATAGTCGGACACCTGCTTGTGGGTTCTTTTCAAATCATCCTGCAAAAGTCCGTTTTGCTTCAGTTGTTCATCCAGCAACAAAATGCCGAAGAAAATCTGATTTACACGGTCGTTCAAAGCATACATATCCACATTCTGCTGTTCCAGTTCCACATCCGATGCCGCACGCGTCAAGCGCTTCCGGGCACGGATATCCCCACCGTCCCAAATGGTCTGCTGCAACTCCAGCATCACCTGGTACTGGTCTTTCGGGGCTGTCTTTATATCCACACCCGGTATCTCGACAGGCAGCTGGGTTATATCACTCTGATACGTCGCCTTGCCCGACAGCGAGAATTGGGGCAGATATCCCTTTCCGGCATTGGAGAGGTCATACTCGCGTGCCTTCTCAATCAATCCGTACCGGCGTACCAACGGATAGTTTTCCTGCGCCGAACGTCTGCATTCGTCCAGCGTAAGCTGGGCATGCGTCAATGCTGCCGCAAACAAAAAGGCAAGAGAGAGAATTGCTCGTTTCATATCCATATATATTTATCGTTTCATTCATCGGTGCAAAGATAGAGACATAACATAGCATGTCTACAATCCATTTGTTCGTAAAGATGTTCCAATAGTACGACTTTCTATAGGAAAAGACAAGGAATAACACGGTTTTCTTATCTTTGCCACAGAAATACCTACTGTCGTCAATAAAGCAATATATGGAAAAGAACATCCCCATAAGCGTAGCATTTGATGATATCCGTAAACATCCGGATATCATCGCCAACTCCGTTTTTCGCTTCATAAACGATGATCTGGGCATGGTTGTCAGTTTCATACAGATGGGAAGCAAACTATTCCGCACCGGTCAACCCTACCGTGCCAAAGAAGGAAGAATCCTCCGTATCCTGCAAGGGAAAGGACGGATTTCCATCAACCTTATAGAATATGAAATTTCCGCGCACGACCTGATTATCATTCCGGACAACTCACTGATAGAAGCACTGGAAATCAGCCGGGACTACGATTTCCAGGTCATAATGCCCGTACCCGGCTTTCTGCCTGTGATGCAAGCTTCCATTCTCTCGGAAACTTACACACGAAACGGCATCCGCCTGTCACTCGACGAAACGGAATGGAAACATATCGGTACCTTCTTTTCCCTCCTATGGGATATGCTGCAGAGCTCTCCCTATCGCCGTGAAGCCATACAGCATCTGATTGTCTCATTGCTCTACAACCTGAAATACATCCATGAGCAAACCCGTACAAGCACCCAGATACGCTTGTCACGGCAAGAAGATATTTTCCGCCGCTTCATAGCATTGGTCAACAAATACAGCAAGCACGAACGTACCGTCAACTTCTACGCCGACAAGCTATACCTGACACCCCACTATCTGAGTACCGTCATCCGCCAGGCAAGCGGACAAACTGTAATGCAATGGATCAACCAAGCCGTCATTCTCGAAGCCAAGGTATTGCTGAAACATAGTGATCTACTGATATTCCAGATTTCAGATGAACTGAACTTTCCCAATCCGTCATTCTTCTCCAAATTCTTTAAAAGAATGACAGGAATAACTCCGGCAGAATATCAAAAACAGATATAGAAGGAAGCTGACAGAAATGTACAAATAGAACAATTTATAATTCATATCGACCTTTTCTATCAAACGGCAACCGGATAATTTTGTATTAAATATTAACGACTGAGATTATGAAACAAATTTATTGGATTCTTACGAGCGTTTCTCTGCTCTCCTTAACCTCCTGCAGTAACCGGCCCCAAGAGACAAAAACTCTCCAAACGGTAAAGATAGATACAGTGGCTTCGGCCGATGAACAGGCTTTCCTGCAATATCCGGGAAAGGTAAAGGCCGCACAAGATATCAGTCTCGCTTTCAGGGTAAGCGGAACTATCCAAAAGATTTATGTGGAAGACGGTAGCCGCGTACGGCATGGACAGCTGCTTGCCGAACTGGACCCGACGGACTATCAAGTACAACTGGATGCCACCGAAGCCGAATACCGGCAAATCAAAGCTGACGCCGAACGGGTCATGGCACTCTATAAGGACAATGGAACGACACCCAGCGCCAATGACAAGGCCGTGTATGGTCTGAAACAAATTACGGCCAAATACCGGCACCACAAAGACCAGCTGGAGTACACCCGCCTCTATGCCCCTTTCAACGGTTTCATTCAGAAACGCCTGTTCGATGCACACGAAACGATAGGTGCAGGAATGCCTGTACTCTCCATGATAAGCGGCGGAATGCCCGAGGTGGAAATCAATCTTCCGGCAGCCGAATATATCCGGCGGGGACAATTCAACAGTTATCATTGTACATTCGACGTTTATCCGGGACAGCTCTATCCTCTGAAGCTGATAAGCATTACCCCCAAAGCCAATGCCAACCAGCTATATACCGTACGGTTGCAACTGCTTGCCGACAAGCAGCCGCTACCGTCTCCGGGCATGAACACCATGGTCACCATCTATTGTGACAAGGAAAATTCACAGCGGTTGTCTGTTCCCAGCGGCGCCATTCTGCAGAAGGACGGCAAGGCACAGGTATTTGTCTATAACCCGTCCGACAACAAAGTAGATTGCCGTGAAGTCACCCTTCTGCGCCTGACGGGCAACGGGCGCAGCCTCATCAGCTCCGAAGAGCTGAAACCGGGCGAACTGATTGTCGCTTCCGGCGTACACCATATACAGGACGGGGAAACAGTGAGACCTCTCACCCCCACCACCCCAACCAATATCGGAGGACTGTTGTAAAACCAATCAATAACCATCAATTATCAAAAGACAATGGATATAAGTAAATGGGCATTTCAGAACCGTAACCTGATCTACTTCCTGATAGCAGTGCTGCTATTGGGCGGAGCCTATTCCTGCTATGAAATGAGCAAACTGGAAGACCCGGAAATAAAGGTCAAACTGGCCATGGTAGTGACGACCTATCCGGGTGCCTCGGCACACCAGGTGGAACTGGAAGTGACGGATGTACTGGAAAAAAGCATCCGCAGCATGGGCAATATAGACAACGTGGAAAGTTATTCCTTCAACGACCTCTCCTTGATACAGATAGAATTGACCACCACTACCCGGGACGAAGAAGTGGAGCAATGCTGGGACATGCTGCGCCGCAAGGTAAATGACGCACGCGCCTCGCTCCCCGACGGTGCCGCCACCCCTATCGTAAAAGATGATTTCGGCAATGTATTCGGCATGTTCTACGCATTGACAGGTGACGGACTGGATGACCGGGAACTGTCTGACTATGCCGAACTCATCAAACGTGAAATCAGTGATATGGAAGGCGTGGAACGGGTGGAACTGTACGGCAAACGTTCGGAATGCATCAACATTTCCTTGTTGCAGGACCGCATGGCCAATCTGGGCGTGAAACCCGCGGAGGTTCTCGCCACCCTGAACGGACAGAATAAAACGACATACAGCGGCTATTACGACAATGGAGACCTGCGTGTCCGTGTAACGGTGAGTGACAAGTTCAAAACCGTGGAAGACATCGGAAACATGCTTATCCAGGGCCACGATGACGACCAACTCCGCATGCGCGACATAGCGCGGATAGAAAAGGGATACGAAGAACCCACACGCAACGAAATGTTCTTCGACAGCGAACGGGCACAGGGCATTCTGATTGCAGCCTCCAGTGGTTCGGACATAGTGAAAGTGGGAGCCGCCGTAGAAAAGAAACTGGAACAACTCAAGGAAACCCGCCTGCCTGTGGGCGTGGAATGCCACAAAGTATTCTACCAGCCGGAACGTGTGGGCGCCTCCTTGGGAACATTCATCATCAACCTGATAGAATCCGTAATCATCGTAGTGCTCATCCTGATGATAGCCATGGGGTTCAAAAGCGGTGTCATCATCGGCATCAGCCTTGTGGTTACGGTGTTCGGCTCATTCCTGTTCCTCTATACTGCGGGCGGAACCATGCAGCGCGTGTCACTGGCCGCATTCGTACTGGCAATGGGCATGCTGGTGGACAATGCCATCGTCATCATCGACGGCATACTGGTGGATTTGAAAGCCGGCAAGGACCGGATGGAGGCAATGACTGCCATCGGACGGCAAACAGCCATGCCTCTGTTGGGAGCCACGCTAATAGCCATTATAGCTTTCCTGCCCATCTTCATGTCACCCGACACTGCAGGTGTCTATACACGCGACCTTTTTATCGTCCTCGCAGTATCTCTGCTATTGAGCTGGATACTGGCATTGATACACGTGCCGCTGATGGCCAACCGAAGGCTACATCCCGAAGTGGAGATCAGCGCTACAGGAAAACGGGAATACAAGGGCCGTACATACGCCGCACTGCGTGCCGCGCTGCGCTTCGGGCTGGCACACCGCTGGAGTTTCGTCCTGACCATGATTGCCCTTCTGGCATTATCCGCCTTTGGCTACCGGTATATGCGCCAGGGATTTTTCCCGGACATGGTTTACGACCAGTTATATATGGAATATAAATTGCCCGAAGGGAACAATTCCACACGGGTAGCGCAAGACCTGAGAGAAATAGAAGTCTACCTGAAGACCCGCAAAGAGGTGACTCACGTCACTACCTCTATCGGCGGGACACCGGGACGTTATAACCTGGTGCGCAGCGTCGCCAACCCGTCACTGGCCTATGGAGAACTCATCATTGACTTCACCTCTCCCGACGAACTGGTGGACAATATGGAAGAAATACAAGCCTACCTGACGTTGCATTATCCGGATGCCTACGTCAAAATGAAACGGTACAACCTGATGTTCAAGAAATACCCCATTGAAGCCCAGTTCATGGGACCTGATCCTGCCGTGCTGCATCAACTGGCAGACAGTGCACGCAGCATTATGGAGAGCACTCCCGAGGTATGCCTCATCACGACAGACTGGGAACCGCAAGTGCCGGTCCTCTCCATTGAATACGACCAGGCTGCCGCCCGCGCACTGGGACTGAGCCGGGATGATGTGAGCCTGTCCCTGCTATCGGCCAATGGCGGTATCCCTATCGGCGCTTTCTACGAGGGCATACACCGGGACAATATCTACCTGAAATGCCTGGATGAAAAGGGACATCCGATAGAGGACCTTGCCAATACGCAAGTGTTCTCTTCACTGCCTTCACTGAACGGACTGCTGAACGAGGAAACCATGGTCAAGCTGAAAGCCGGCACCCTCTCGAAAGAAGAGCTCGTGGAAAGTCTGATGGGCAGCACACCGCTGAAGCAAATCAGCAAGAGCATTGACATCCGTTGGGAAGATCCCGTCGTGCCGCGTTACAACGGACAGCGCAGCCAACGTGTGCAGTGTTCTCCGGCTCCGGGCATAGAAACGGAAAAGGCACGCCTTGCCATTGCACGGAAGATTGAACAGATGGAACTTCCGGAAGGATATACACTGCACTGGCAGGGAGAAAAAAATGCCAGTGACCAGTCCATGAAATACCTGTTCAAGAACTTCCCGCTTGCCATCATTCTGATGATAGCCATTCTGATAATGCTGTTCAAGGATTATCGCAAGCCCCTCATCATCTTCTGCTGCATCCCCATGATTATCGTAGGTGTAGTGGCAGTAATGCTGCTGACAGGAAAAACGTTCAACTTCGTAGCCATCGTCGGTACACTGGGACTGATAGGCATGCTCATCAAAAACGGCATTGTACTGATGGATGAAATCACCTTACAGCTCCGGCAAGGCGTAGAGCCGACAACGGCACTGATAGACAGTGCCCAAAGCCGGCTCCGCCCTGTAACCATGGCGGCACTGACTACCATCCTCGGCATGATACCGCTGCTGCCCGATGCCATGTTCGGTTCACTCGCCGCATCCATCATGGGGGGACTGACATTCGGCACGTTGATAACATTGCTGTTTATACCGGTATTGTATGCCTTGTTCTTCGGCCTCACCCCCGCCCCCTCTCCGGCAGGGAGGGAAGAGAGAGAGCAAGGCACTCACAAGACGGAAGATTTTTCGGATATACAAACTTTAAACCATAAATTATGAACTTTAGAATCTCACAGCTTATTCAAGCCTGCCATACCGCCACTGCCCCGACCTCCCCTCTCTTTCGGAGAAGGGGCGGAGATAAGGCCGTACTTTTCTTATTCCTCCTTTTCCCCCTCTCCCTCCCTGCCCAAGAGATACTGAACTTGCAGCAATGCAGGGAAATGGCACTGGAATACAATAAAGAGATGGCAGCTTCCGCCAAACAAACGGAAAGTGCCCACTATACCGCCAAAAGCTATCTTGGAAATTTCTTCCCTAACTTCACCGCCGGCGGAACGGGCATCTACAGCACAATAGACGGCAGCTTGGGCATACCGGGCGGTAACCTGCCCACCTTCCTGCCCCATGCGACCGGACAATTCCTGCCTAACGGCGGCTATGCATATTTTCCCGGCATAGACTTGAACTATAAAACAGGGACTATATATATGGGAGGCATACAAGTGGAACAGCCTCTCTATATGGGTGGAAAAATCCGTGCAGCCTACAAGATGTCTCTGTTGGGCAAGGAAATGGCACACATGAACGAAACCCTGACTGCCACCGAGGTCATTCTGAAGACAGACCAGGCTTACGCACTCGTAGTCAAGGCACAAGAAATGAAGAAGGTGGCCGACAAATACAATGCCGTCCTCACGGAGCTGATGAAAAACGTGGAAAGTGCCCACCGTCACGGACTGAAACCACAAAATGACGTTCTGAAAGTACGGGTGAAACTGAATGAAAGCGAACTCGGCATCCGCAAAGCAGAGAATGCCCTCCGCCTGGCTACCATGAACCTTTGCCATTACATCGGCAAGCCGTTGGCTACGGATATCCGAATCTCCGGTGACTTCCCTGAAATAGAACAGGATATCCGGATGCAGGTTTCCGATATCACAGCCCGTCCGGAATACGGTATCCTGAACAAACAGGTCTCCATTGCACAGCAGCAGGTAAAATTGAACCGCAGCGAACTGCTGCCCAAAGTCGGTATCAAAGGTTCGTACGACTACATACACGGATTTGAGCTGAACGGCCAGGACCTGTTTGACAAAGGCAGTTTCTCTGTATTTCTGAATGTCAGCGTCCCCTTGTTTCACTTCGGCGAACGGAGCAACAAGATACGTGCCGCCAAGGCCAAATTGGAACAATCACGCCTGGAACAGGAAAACATGAATGAGCAAATGCTGCTGGAACTCACACAGGCAGCCAATAATCTGGATGAAGCCCGCCTGGAAAGTGAACTCTCAGACCGTTCATTGCAACAGGCGGAAGAAAATATGCGTGTCAGCAAAAGCCAGTATGAAGTAGGGCTGGAAACTCTGTCCGACCATCTGGAAGCACAAGTTCTGTGGCAACAGGCATACGAGACCCGCGTGGACGCACATTTCCGGCTTTATCTGAACTACATTACTTACTTAAAGGCTGCCGGCACGCTGTACGACAAGTGCTGCAAATGACAGGAGGTGTGTCAAAACTGATAAAAGAAATCTTTATTTTGACACACCTGCCCTTCTTATTTATACTCCTCCCACGACTTGATGGCGATGTCATCCACACTCATCGTGCAGAACGCATTGATGAACGCACTTGCCAGACGGGCATTCGTAATCAACGGAATATTGAGGTCGATAGCGGCACGGCGTATCTTATAGCCGTTATCCAACTCTCCGGCAGTAAGGTTCTTCGGAATATTCACCACCATATCTATTTCCTTCCTGTGGAGCATGTCCAGAGCCTGCGGATGTCCTTCCGGCTCGCTGGGCCAGTAAACGCGCGTATTTTCCACACCGTTTTCCGTAAGGAACTTGCTGGAACCTCCCGTGGCAAAAAGGTGATACCCCTTCTTCTGAAGCATGCGTGCCGCCGAAAGCATATCTACCTTCTGCTTCGGAGTACCGGTAGAAAGCAGGATGTTCTTCTTGGGGATACGGTAACCGACAGAAAGCATGGCCTTCAGGATGGCACAGGAGGTATCACTGCCGATACAGCCCACCTCACCCGTACTTGCCATATCCACCCCCAACACAGGATCTGCCTTCTGCAAGCGGTTGAAGGAAAACTGGCTTGCCTTGATGCCTACATAGTCCAGGTCGAAGAGGTTCTTGTCCGGCTTCTGTACAGGAATGCCGAGCATTACCTTCGTGGCCAGTTCGATAAAGTTGATTTTAAGCACCTTGCTGACAAACGGGAACGAACGGCTGGCACGCAGGTTACATTCAATCACTTTGATATCATTGTCCTTGGCCAGATACTGGATGTTAAACGGACCGGAAATGTTCAGTTCCCGCGCAATCTCACGACTGATGCGCTTGATACGGCGTACCGTCTCTACGTACAATTTCTGCGGCGGGAACTGGATGGTGGCGTCACCGGAGTGTACACCGGCAAATTCGATGTGCTCGCTGATGGCGTATGCCATGATTTCACCGTCCTGCGCCACAGCATCCATCTCCACTTCCTTGGCATGCTCAATGAACTGGCTTACCACAACCGGATGTTTCTTGCTGACGTTCGCCGCCAGTTGCAGGAAGCGTTCCAGTTCCTCCCGGTTGGAGCAGACATTCATCGCTGCGCCCGAAAGAACGTATGAAGGACGGACCAATACCGGAAAGCCCACCTTATCGACAAAGGCATTGATATCTTCCAGAGAAGTCAGTGCCCTCCATTCAGGCTGGTCCACACCGATGCGGTCGAGCATGGCGGAAAACTTGTCACGGTCTTCGGCATTGTCTATGCTCCTGGCACTTGTACCGAGAATGGGCACATTCTGTGCATCGAGACGCAAGGCAAGGTTGTTCGGTATCTGTCCTCCGGTAGACACAATGACACCGTGGGGATTTTCCAGTTCGAGGATATCCATCACACGCTCAAAAGTAAGTTCATCAAAGTAAAGACGGTCACACATGTCATAGTCCGTGGACACCGTCTCCGGATTATAGTTGATCATCACACTGCGATACCCCTCCTTGCGGATGGTATCCAGAGCCTGTACCCCACACCAGTCAAATTCTACGGAAGAACCGATACGGTAGGCACCGGAACCGAGAACAACGATCGACTTACGGTCACCCAGATAATGTACATCATTGGCAACGCCGCTATAAGTCAGATACAGATAGTTGGTCTGTGCCGGATATTCGGCGGCAAGGGTATCAATCTGCTTCACTACCGGCAGGATTCCTGCACGCTTGCGCAAGTTGCGGACATAAAGAATCCCCTCCTCCATATCTCCTTCATAACCGACGGCACGGGCAATCTGGAAATCGGAGAAACCTTGTATCTTGGCTTTGCGCAACAAGTCCAAGGGGATGGTGGACGGTGCAAAAGAGTGCAACTCTTTCGAGGTATTCATGATGTTCATCAGCTTCTCCAGAAACCACTTGTCTATTTTAGTCAGTTCATGCACCTGACCAACGGTATATCCGGCCCGGAAAGCTTTTGATATAACGAAGATACGTTTGTCCGTGGGTTCCCGCAATGCCTTGTCGATATCGGCAATCACGAGCTCCTTGTTTTCCACAAAGCCGTGCATGCCCTGGCCTATCATGCGGAGGCCTTTCTGGATGGCTTCTTCAAAGGTACGCCCGATAGCCATGACCTCACCTACCGACTTCATGGAAGAACCGAGTTCTTTATCGACACCATGGAACTTGCCCAAATCCCAACGGGGTATCTTGCAGACCACATAATCCAACGCAGGTTCAAAAAAGGCGCTGGTAGTCTTCGTTACGGAATTCTTCAAATCAAAAAGCCCATAGCCCAAGCCCAGTTTTGCCGCCACAAAAGCCAGTGGATAACCCGTTGCCTTAGAGGCGAGTGCGGACGAACGGCTCAAGCGGGCATTTACCTCGATCACACGATAATCCTCACTGTTGGGATCGTAGGCATACTGCACGTTGCACTCTCCCACAATACCAATGTGGCGGATAATGCGGATGGCAAGTTCGCGCAGCTTGTGATAGTCCGCATTGCTCAATGTCTGCGAGGGGGCAATAACGATGGATTCACCCGTGTGAATCCCCAGCGGGTCGAAGTTTTCCATATTGCAGACCGTGATACAATTGTCAAAACGGTCACGGACTACCTCATATTCCACCTCTTTCCAACCTCTCAAGGACTTCTCTACCAGAACCTGCGGGGAGAAAGAAAAAGCTTTTTCTACCAGTACGTTTAATTCCGCTTCATTGTCACAGAACCCGGAACCCAGTCCGCCAAGGGCATACGCGGCACGGACAATGACCGGATAGCCCAATTCGGCAGCGGCACGGCGGGCATCTTCCACATTTTCCACAGCCTCACTCTGGATGGTCTTTACGTCAATCTCGTCCAGTTTCTGCACGAATATTTCACGGTCTTCCGTATCGATAATAGCCTGTACGGGGGTACCGAGCACCTTTACCCCGTACTTCTCAAATACTTTGTCCTTATAGAGAGCCACACCGCAGTTCAAAGCCGTCTGTCCTCCAAAGGCAAGCATGATGCCGTCCGGGCGTTCCTTCTCAATCACTTTTTCCACGAAGTACGGAGTGACGGGCAAGAAATAAATCTGGTCGGCAACCCCTTCCGAAGTCTGTACCGTAGCAATGTTGGGGTTGATAAGAACTGTATGGATACCCTCCTCTTTCAGTGCCTTGAGTGCCTGCGAACCGGAGTAGTCAAACTCTCCCGCCTCACCGATTTTCAATGCTCCGGAACCCAGAAGCAGGACTTTCTTTATATTGTCTTCTTTCACGTCAATAATTATTGATTACTAATTACAAATTACCTTCAAAAACCACCCATGACTAACTTCACAAAGTCATCAAAGAGGAATTCCGTATCTGTAGGCCCGCTGGCAGCCTCCGGATGGAATTGTGCCGAGAACCAAGGATTGCGTTTATGGCGGATACCTTCGTTGGAACCATCGTTCATATTGATGAAAAGCGGTTCCCAGTCTTCGTTCAGCGTACCGTTATCTACTGCATAACCGTGGTTCTGCGAGGTGATGAAACAACGTTCCGTACCCACCATGCGCACCGGCTGGTTATGGCTGCGATGACCGTATTTCAGCTTGTATATCTTGGCTCCTCCGGCTTTGGCCAACAACTGGTTCCCCATACAGATGCCGAAAATGGGAAGTGCCTCGTCCTTCATCGCCTTACGGATATTCTGTACGGCCGCATCACACGTATCGGGGTCACCGGGACCGTTGGAAATAAACAGGCCGTCAAATTCCAGTCCGTTGTAATCATAGTCCCAGGGAACACGGACTACCGTCACATCCCGCTTCAGCAGACAACGGATAATGTTGGTCTTCACCCCGCAATCAACGAGAAGTACCCGCTTCTTCCGTCGGGAGTTGAGGTCCAGAGACCCAGAGTTGAGGTTTAGAGATCCAGAGTTGAGGTTCAGGATCCTGGAGTCGAGGTCTGAGAGTTGGGCGTTAAGCTGTGCCGCAGGGGCATCTACACTCAAATGCAAGCTTTCCGTTCCGGCATATGCAATGATATCCTTGCAGCTTACCCTATCTACATAATTAATGTCTCCATAATTATCAACGCCCCATTGTCCGCTGTCCGGTTCATCGTCAAAGACAATCTTGCCCATCATCACACCATGTTCCCGGAGAATTTTAGTCAGTTCACGGGTATCGATACCTGTGATTCCCGGAACCTGTTCGCGCTTCAGCCAGTCATCGAGACTCTCCACCGCATTCCAGTGGTTATAGTTTTCAGAATAGTCACTCACAATAATGGCCTCGGCATGGATATGCCCACTCTCCATGAACGTAGCCAGCCCATTCGGTTCAACAGTAAAAGGAGGCACTCCATAATTGCCCACCAACGGGTAAGTAAGCGTCATCAACTGTCCGGCATACGAAGGGTCGGTCAAGCTCTCGGGATAACCCGTCATGGCTGTATTGAAGACCACCTCTCCCGCTACCGTTTTTTCATAACCAAACGACTTGCCGTGAAACACGGTGCCGTCGTCAAGGAGAAGCCTCACCCCCTTCCCCTCCCCCGCAAGGAGGGGGGAAGAAGTCAGATTTTGTTTGTTATTTTCCTTATTCATATATGTTATGTATAGTATCACCTGTCACAATTCCATGCCATCTCCTCCCTACGGGGAAGGGGGAAGAGAAGGCTAAAATTGATATACCTGTTCTATATAATCAATAAATGCCGCATTCAGCAACTTCACCCCGCCCGGAGTGGGATAATCACCGCTGAAGTACCAGTCTCCCGGATGCTTCGGACAAGCCTCATGCAACCCTTCAAGAGGTTGATAGACGATCTGCACCTGGGCTTTCGTCCCTTTCGGAGTCAGCAGTTCCACCATCTTGGCGGAAATCTCCTCATCGGTGAAAGGAGCATAGATATCCTTCACATAGTTCACCATCTGCTCCTTGGGCAGTCCCACCTGCTCCTTGGACTTGCGGTAAGCGGCGGCAATCACATCTTTCATATCCCGTTCTTTCAACAATTCAACGGCTGCCTTGAAAGCGATGAATTCACTCATCCTCGACATGTCTATACCGTAATAATCGGGATAACGCACTTGTGGCGAAGAGCTGACAATCACTATCTTTTTCGGATTGAGACGGTCGAGGATACCGATGATGCTCTGCCTTAAAGTAGTGCCGCGCACAATGCTGTCGTCTATGATAACGAGGTTGTCCTCACCGGGCACTAGACTGCCGTACGTGATGTCATATACATGGGCCGCCAGGTCATTGCGGCTGTTGCCCTCGGCTATGAACGTGCGCAGTTTGATATCCTTGATGGCCACCTTCTCGCTCCGTATGCGGCGTGACAGGATGCGTTCCAGTTCGTCATGGCCGGGAGCATGTCCCAACGCGTCTATCTGATAGACCTTTTCTTCGTTGAGATACTCATCCAGCCCCTGCAACATCCCGTAGAAAGCCACTTCCGCCGTGTTGGGAATGAAGGAGAAAACGGTATGGTCTATATCATAGTCGATGGCTTTCAATATGTTGGGAACCAGTTTCTCGCCAAGCAGTTTGCGCTCGCGGTAAATGTCCGCGTCACTGCCACGGCTGAAGTAAATGCGCTCGAACGAGCAAGGTCTCACCTCACGCGGCTTGTTGATCTGCACCGTACGCACCTTTCCCGCCTTATGGATGAACATGGCTTGTCCGGGTTGCAGTTCCCTGATGGAGCCGGCGGGTACGTTAAGAGCCGTCTGTATCACCGGACGCTCACTGGCAAGTACCACTATCTCATCATCCTGATACCAGAATGCGGTACGGATTCCCCAGGGGTCACGGACAGCGAATGTCTCCCCGCTTCCGGTAAGCCCGCACATCACATATCCTCCGTCCCACTCCTTGCTTGAAGTGCGCAGCACATTGGCAAGGTCGATGTGGTCTTCTATATAACGGGTAATCTCCATCCCTGCCAGCCCTTCCGCCTCGGCAAGATTGAATACGCGCTCTACCTCCCGGTCCAGACGGTGGCCTACCTGCTCCAGCATGATATAAGTATCAGCATACTTCCGCGGATGCTGGCCGATGGCGGTGATACGCGCAAAAATCTCGTCCACGTTCGTCATGTTGAAGTTGCCGCAGAGGGCCAGATTCTTTGCGCGCCAGTTGTTGCGCCGCAGGAACGGATGGACATACGAAATGCCGGACTTCCCGGTAGTAGAGTAACGCAGATGGCCCATATAGACCTCTCCGGCAAAAGGCAACACCCGTTTGGCGTACCCTGCATCATGCAGTTGTTCTTTGGGCAGGTCTTTAAAGTTGCTCTGTACCGTACCGAAGATTTCAGTAATGGCACTTGAGCCGAGCGCACGTTCACGGAACATATATTCCTCACCGGGATTGGCTTCCAGTTTCACACAAGCCAGACCGGCCCCTTCCTGCCCACGGTTATGCTGTTTCTCCATGAGGAGATAGAGCTTGTTCAGACCATACATCCAAGTTCCGTATTTCTCCTCATAATACTCCAACGGTTTCAGCAGGCGTATCATGGCAACGCCACATTCATGCTTCAGTTGTTCCATTTATTCCTATTTTGTTGATTTACTGACTATCTACACATATATCTATGCTTCCGCACACCGTAAGGTAACTCTTTTTTTTAAATGTATGCTGCGGACTTGAAACAGTTTAAGGACGGCGTAGCTTTCAAGAATGCCGTTATGAATGAGGGCGAGACGTCGGGAAAAGAAATAATAGCCTACGATTCCACACATAATTCTATCAGTATTTGATTAGCGCTGCAAATATATATATTCTTGAGAACATAAAGTTAACCTTTCGCCTATTTATTTATCAAAAGGAAACCTCGTTCCTATTTATCATTTTAAACTTAATCATAGAATCAATTCATAATCGTACTCACAGTTCTAACCATAAAAACACTTCTAAATGACGGTCGCGAATATAGATGAACAAAGTGATTTTTAACGATTAGAATCTTAAAAGTTAACAACCCGGCAACATCTATTAAACCATGTTATAAGTGGGCTTCCTTTCCTTCGGGAATTTGGAGATTACCATAAAAACCGTACCTTTGCAATGTGTTTTTCATAGTATTAGATTTAAGGTTAACAAAAAGATTGGCTGTCTGGGAAGATAGCCTTTTTTTATGCCTTAAAAACACACTCCCCCGAAACCCGTTTAATTGGAAATTTGCACTATCTTTGCACTCACAAAAAAAAGCCAATATCAAGCAAAAAGCATGAAGAGTACCGCAATCACCGGAAATACGATCCGTTTTCGCCGTTGGAGCAGAAAAGCCTACGCCGCATTTGCCAGCATAGGCCGATGCGTCACTATCGGTTGCCTGCGCAAAAGCGTAGCGGACAGTTCACTGTCAAAGCAGAAGAAAACGGGAACTGCCGGTCATGCGGGATGCGGCGAAGAAAGTACCTGGAAAGGAATCACCCACAGCAGGCAGACGGATATCGGCATCCCATCAGGGAGCGAAGCGGCTCTTGTCAACGGGATTATGGAACCGGGAACAAACCTGCAGGTACTGTTCCGGGAACCGGTTACTTGCGCCTATGCAAATACGGGCAAGCAGGAAACATACATTTCAGAAACAAAAAATAGGACAGGCACGGATTGCCGGAATCATGCAGCTCACACGATGCGCCGCATGGACTCCGGCAATCCGTGCCTCTTTTTTATCCACCCATTTTATAACAAAAGGATATGACTGTAAACGAACTGAAAGCAATTGTATTGCAAGGTGGCTCCCTTAAAGAGGAACAGGCAGAATGGCTGGCCACCCAACCAGACAAGGAAGCACTATACGAAGCCGCACACGGGATAACCAAAGCCCTGGCCTCAGAGGAATTTGATATGTGTTCCATCATCAATGCCAAGTCGGGACGATGCCCGGAGAATTGCAAATGGTGTGCACAATCAGCACACTACAAGACCCAAGCGGATGTCTATGACCTGGTAGGCAAAGAAGAATGCCTGCGGCATGCCCGACACAACGAAGAGCAAGGCGTAGCCCGTTTCTCATTGGTAACCAGCGGAAGAAAGCCTTCGAGCAAGAATATGGAAAAATTATGCGAAGCGGCACGACACATGCGTAAACACTCGTCCATACAGCTGTGCGCCTCGTTAGGATTGCTGGACGAAGAAGAAATGCGCGCCTTGCACGAAGCCGGAATCACCCGCTACCACTGCAATCTCGAGACCGCTCCTTCCTACTTCCCTCACCTGTGCAGTACCCACTCCCAGGAAGACAAGCTGCGTACACTGAAAGCTGCCCGCAATGCCGGTATGGACATCTGTAGCGGAGGCATTATCGGCATGGGCGAAAGCATGCAGCAGCGTATCGAATTTGCTTTCACCCTGAAAAACCTGGAAGTCCAGTCCATCCCCATCAATTTGCTAAGCCCCATTCCCGGCACCCCATTGGAAAAGCAGGAACCGCTGAGCGAAGAAGAGATACTGACCACCATCGCACTGTTCCGCTTCATCAACCCCACGGCTTTCCTGCGTTTTGCCGGAGGACGTTCGCAGCTGAGCAAAGAAGCAGTAAAGAAAGCCCTGCATATAGGAATCAACTCTGCCATTGTAGGAGATCTGCTGACCACGCTCGGCTCCAAGGTATCAGAAGACAAAGTGCTGATTGAAGAGGCGGGCTACCGTTTCAGCGATTCGCAGTTCGACCGCGAGCATCTTTGGCATCCCTACACTTCAACCACCCATCCCCTGCCCGTATATAAGGTGAAGCAGGCGGAAGGCGCGACGATTACCCTGGAAAGCGGACAGACGCTGATTGAAGGAATGTCGTCATGGTGGTGCGCCGTACACGGTTACAACCATCCCGTACTGAACCAGGCGGCGGAAGAGCAACTGCGCAAGATGTCGCACGTCATGTTCGGAGGCCTGACCCACGACCCTGCCATAGAATTGGGCAAACTGCTGCTGCCTTTAGTACCGCCCTCCATGCAGAAGATATTTTATGCGGACTCCGGTTCGGTAGCCGTAGAAGTAGCTTTGAAAATGGCTGTGCAATACTGGTACGGCAAAGGAAAAGAGAAAAAGAACAACTTCGTAACCATCCGTTCCGGATATCACGGAGACACATGGAATGCGATGTCCGTATGCGACCCGGTGACAGGCATGCACTCCCTGTTTGGCCCGTCATTGCCTGTACGCCACTTTGTTCCGCAACCCTCCTCGCGGTTCAACGGCGAATGGAATCCGGAAGACCTCCTCCCTCTGAAAAAAACAATAGAACGGCACCACGACGAATTGGCCGCACTTATCCTCGAACCCATCGTACAAGGTGCAGGCGGCATGTGGTTCTATCACCCGCAGTATCTGCGTGAAGCAGCACGTCTCTGCAAGGAATACAATCTGCTGCTGATATTCGACGAGATTGCGACGGGATTCGGACGGACCGGCAAACTGTTCGCCTGGGAACATGCCGGCGTGGAACCGGACATCATGTGCATAGGCAAGGCGCTGACCGGCGGATATATGACACTCTCTGCCGTGCTGACGACGAATGAGGTGGCAGATACCATCTCCAACCACTCGCCCGGCGCCTTCATGCATGGCCCCACTTTCATGGGCAATCCGTTGGCATGTGCCGTGGCATGTGCATCGGTCCGGCTGCTGACGTCTCCCGAATATGACTGGCAAGGAAAGGTCAACCGCATCTCCCGGCAACTTCAGGAGGAACTCGCCCCTGCATGGGAACTGCCTTCGGTAAACGATGTACGTGTATTGGGCGCCATCGGTGTCATCGAAACCAAGACACCGATAGATATGGCATGGATGCAACGGCGCTTTGTGGAGGAGGGTATCTGGGTTCGCCCATTCGGCAAGCTGGTTTATCTGATGCCACCGTTTATCATAGAGCCGGAGCAGTTGACGAAACTGACAAGGGGGCTGATGAACAGCCTCACCCCCGAGGAGGTGCGTCAGAACTGATAAAAAAGAAAGATTAGGAAAGACAGCAAGATATATGCATGATGATAAAAGACAATATGATGAAGAAGCAAGACAATGAGACAACCATGTTGGGGGTGAGGCTCCAAGAATTAGAATCGCACAGCAACCTTCGTCGCCTGCCTTCAATGGTACACGACGGAAGGGAAGTCATCGTAAACGGCCGGCGAATGCTGAACCTTTCATCCAACGATTATTTGGGCCTGGGCACAGACAGAAAGATCAGGGAAGACTTCTTACAGACACTTACACCGGATTCATTCCTGCCCACTTCCTCCTCCTCCCGCCTGCTGACGGGCAACTTCAGCGTTTACGAGGAGCTGGAGGCAGAATTGGCCGCACAATTCGGCACAGAAGCCGCCTTGGTATTCAACAGCGGTTATCATGCCAATACCGGTATCCTGCCTGCTGTAAGCAATTCACAGACCCTGATATTGGCAGACAAACTGGTACATGCCAGTATCATCGACGGCATCCGGCTTTCAGCAGCACGCTGCATCCGCTACCGCCACAATGACCTGAACCAGTTGGAACGACTGCTGAAGGAACACACCCAATCCCATCAACAGGTCATCGTCGTAACCGAAAGCATATTCAGCATGGACGGTGACAGGGCCGACCTCCAGTCTCTGGTACAATTGAAACACCGCTACGGTAACGTATCGCTATATGTGGATGAAGCGCACGCTTTCGGAGTGCGCGGCAAGCACGGACTGGGATGTGCGGAAGAAGCCGGGTGCATCCATGACATAGACTTTCTGGTAGGCACATTCGGAAAAGCAGGCGCATCGGCAGGCGCATATATTGTCTGCAGCCGGGTGCTTCGGGAATACCTCGTAAACTGCATGCGTACACTTATTTTCACCACTGCCCTGCCTCCCGTAAACATCGCCTGGACTTTGTCCGTCATACGCAGAATCCCCGAAATGCAGGAGGAGCGGAAGCATCTGGACCGAATCAGCCGTACATTGCGCGAAGCATTGGAGGCCAAGGGTTATTCCTGCCCCAGCGTAAGCCACATCGTACCGCTGGTGGTCGGTCCCAGCGCAGACACCGTGATCCGTGCGGAAGAGTTACAACGGCACGGTTTCTATGCATTGCCGGTCCGCCCGCCCACGGTGCCCGAAGGAACATCGCGAATCCGCTTTTCACTGACAGCGGATATCAGAGAGGAAGAGATAGAAGAACTGATAAAGCACATCAGCTAAAAGGTCCGTTCGCTGTGTGCGAAGCTATACTATATCCATCAAGCAATAAAAGAAGATTATGAAACAGACTTATATTATACATGAACATCATCCCCGCCTGCTGCTATTCTTTGCCGGATGGGGAGCAGACGAGACACCTTTCAAAACCTACCGTCCCGAACGCAGTGATTTCATGGTATGCTACGACTACCGCACCTTGGATTTTGACAAGTCCGGCCTGGATGAATACAAGACGGTCAACATCGTCGGCTGGTCCATGGGAGTGTGGGCTGCTTCGCAGGTGGTACCGCAACTGTCGTTACCCATAGCAGACAGCATTGCCATCAACGGCACCCCTTATCCCATCGACGAACATTTAGGCATTCCTCCCGTCATCTTCCGCGGCACATTGGACGGGCTCACCGGAGCCTCCCTGCACAAATTCCTCCGCCGGATGTGTGCAGACGGAACCGCCTTCAGAGCCTTCCTGCAAATCACCCCGCAACGTCCGCTGGAAGAGCTTCGCGACGAACTGGCAGAGATTGAAAAGATGTATAAAAGGCTTCTTCCCGCCACCTTCCATTGGCAACAGGCCGTTGTGGGCAGCAATGACCGCATCATCCCGCCCGCCAATCAATTGCAGGCCTGGGAAGCATCAGGGACTCCGGCACGGCAGACGGAAGACGCCCACTATCAAGAAGAACTATTCCGCCACTATCTGCAAGAACTATGGACAAGCAACTGATAGCCGAACGTTTTGCCAAAGCGCGCAGCACTTATACCCGCGAAGCCCGCGTACAACAACAGGTTGCCGGGAAAATGATGCGGATACTGACAGATGTCCTGTACTCTGCCGAGCATATCCTGCCGGAAACTCTATCCGCACGTTTCCGGCACATCGTGGAATTCGGCTGCGGCACGGGCAGTTATTCCCGTATCCTGCTACAGACGCTGCAACCCGACACTTTATTGCTGAACGACCTTTGCCGGGAAATGGAGGAGTGCGTCGGAGAGCTCTGTTCCACACAAGCCATCCCCCGAAAGGAGGGCAGCACGGAGACTGAAGTCCGTTTTCTGCCGGGAGATGCAGAGAGCCTTGACTTCCCCGAATACACGGACTTGATAACTTCCTGTTCCACCCTGCAATGGTTCAATGATCCGGAAGCTTTCTTTCTCCGTTGCCACCATGCACTGGCAAAGGACGGTATCCTCGCCTTCAGCACTTTCGGGACAGAGAACATGCATCAAATCCGCCGTCTGACCGGACACGGACTGGACTATCTGCCCGCCAAGCGCCTTCAACAACTGTTGGCTCCCCACTTCGACGTACTTCATGCCGAAGAGGAGATTGTATCCCTCTCCTTCACCACGCCGCAAGCCGTCTTGAAACATCTGAAACAAACCGGAGTGACAGGCACCGAAAAGAGGATATGGACACGCGGACGGCTGCAAAGGTTCTGTGAGGAGTATATCCGGCAGTTCACCGATGCAGACGGGAACGTGACGCTGACTTATCACCCTATTTATATCATCGCCAAAAACAAGAAAACGGTTTAAATCCCACTTCATCTTTCTTTGAGAAAATAAGATAAAGGAATAAATAGGGCAAGAGTATAAAAACTTATCGCAAGAGAAAATTCAAAAAGGAACTAAAACAAATAACAACAATGGAATATAAGACAATGGAATCTCAGATTTACTTCATCAGCGGCATTGATACCGATGCCGGAAAAAGTTATTGTACTGCCTGGTATGCCCGTCAACTTGCCCAAAACGGCAAACGCGTCATCACGCAGAAATTCATACAGACCGGAAATGTAGGCCACTCCGAAGACATCGACCTTCACCGCCGCATCATGGAGACAGGTTACCTGCCCGAAGACCGCGAAGGACTTACCATGCCCGAAATATTTTCTTATCCCTGCTCTCCACACCTTGCCGCCCGCATAGACCGGCGCCCCATTGATTTCAATAAGATAGAACGGGCAACCCTGGAACTTGCCCGCCGCTACGACATCGTTCTTGTAGAAGGTGCCGGCGGTCTCATGGTACCTTTGACAGAGGAATATCTGACAATAGACTATATAGCAGAAAAGCAATATCCGCTTCTCTTTGTAACTTCCGGCAAGCTGGGCAGCATCAACCATACCCTGCTGAGCCTGGAAGCCATCAAAAACAGAGGCATCAGGCTGGATACGGTATTGTATAATCTCTATCCCACCGTGGAAGACAAGACCATTCAGGAAGACACGATGCAATACATCAAAAATTACCTGGCAAAGCATTTTCCGGACACAAAGTTCGAGGTGGTGCCGGAGATCTGACAGGGAGAAAGTCAAAAAAACGCAAGTCCCAGTATTTCTTGTAACGAAATTTAGTACCTTTGCGACGCATAAAACGTCTTACGACACATGGAAGCATTTACATTTGACCACACTGAAAAAATACTGCTTGTTGCGACAGGCATTCTTTTCATCACTCAAGTCCTCTACTACTTTTGTCTTTACAACCGTATCCACATGCGTAGCCGTGCCACCAAACGGGGTGATACGCACTTCACACAGGAGTTGCCGCCCATATCGGTCATCATCTGCGCCCGCGAGGAATCCGAGAATCTGCGCCGCAACCTAAGTGCCGTGCTGGAACAGGATTATCCGCAGTTTGAAGTGATAGTCATTAATGACGGCGATACAGATGAAAGCGAAGATTACCTGACTTTGCTGGAAGAAAAATATCCCCACCTCTATCATAGCTTTGTGCCCGGTTCTTCCCGCTATATCAGCCGGAAAAAATTGGCTATCACCCTTGGTATCAAGGCAAGCAAGCATGACTGGCTGGTCTTTACGGATGCCAAATGCCTGCCGCAAAGCAACCAATGGCTCCGGCTGATGGCACGCAATTTCACCTCCCGCACCCAGGTGGTACTGGGCTACAGTGGTTACGAACGCGGCAAAGGCTGGCTGCATAAACGGGTATGTTTCGACAACCTGTTTACCTCCATGCGCTACTTGGGATTTGCTTTGGCCGGCAGCCCTTATATGGGTATCGGACGCAATCTTGCTTACCGCAAGGAACTGTTCTATCAGCACAAAGGATTCTCCGCCCATCTTAATCTGCAACGGGGAGACGACGACCTGTTCATCAACCATGTAGCCACCCCGGAAAACACAAGGGTAGAAACCGATGTGAATGCCATTGTACGTGTACAACCTGTTGTACGCGCCAAAGACTGGAGAGAAGAAAAGATCAGCTACGCTTCTACCTCAAGACTGTATCATGGAGCACAACGTTGGCTGGCAGGATTGGAAACCTTGACACGCCTGGCTTTTTACGGTACATGGACGGCAACTCTCGTCATCGGCATCCTGAATTTCCATTGGCTGTCAGCAGGCATCGCGTTTCTGCTCTTCCTGTTACGTTTTGCCACACAAGCCGTCATCATCAACCATACTGCCAAAGATCTGGAGGAGAAACGAAGGTATTACTTTACGTTGCCGGTATTCGACATGCTGCAACCGGTACAGTCTCTACGTTGGAAACTGTATTGCCTGTTCCGCAAGAAAAGCGATTTTCTGAGAAAATAAAAGATTACTCGTAACGGATGGAAGTTGCCGGGCTGATGCGCGTAATAAGGTAAGAAGGGCCAAGCAGCATAAGAACCGATGCCAGCAAAGTACCCGCATTCAGCAACAGGAACAGCCAGATATTAAAGGACACGGGAACCGTATCCATATAATATGTTTCCGGATCAAGCTTGAACAAACCGAACCAGTGTTGTACGAAATAGAATGCAAGGCCGATAACATTGCCCCATAGCATTCCCTTCCCTATCAGAAAAACTGAAAACCACAGGAAAACTTTGCGGATGGTAAAATTATCGGCACCCAAGGACTTCAATACACCGATCATGGAGGTACGTTCGATGATAATGATCAGTAAACCGGAAACCATGGTAAAGCCGGCTACTCCAATCATCAGAATAAGGATTACCCAGATATTCACATCCAGAATGCCCAGCCAGGCGAATATCTGAGGATTAAGCTGTTCCACGTTACGGACACAATATTCAGCCCCGTTCCGGTCGGGCCGTTCATCCGTATCGGCAGCTATCCGGTAAGTGGTTTCCTCCAGTGTGCCGTAATCGCGCAATTCCAGTTCCACACCGCTCACCTGATCCGGTTCCCACTTATTCAGACGGTTCACCATATTCAAATCGGTCAACAGGAAAAGGTTGTCATATTCGGAAAAGTTAGTCTGGTAAATCCCTGCAATTACCAGGCGACGGGCGCGTACATCCTCCTGTATGTAATAAGTGTCGATCTTGTCTCCAAGTTTCAGTTTCAGCTTACCGGCAAGGGATTTAGAAATTACTACCCGGTTGGAAGAAGCCGAATCACTGAACTGCGGAATGTCACCCTCCACCAGATGACGGCAAAAGAACGCCCTGTCATATTCCGGCCCGACACCTTTCAGCACTATTCCCTGAAAAGCGTCCGAAGTCTTTATCATGCCCGGTTTGGTGGAGTACCGCTGTACATGCTTTACCTCCGGATAGGCGGACAGAGCCGTCAGCATACTGTCTCCCACCACAACCGGACGAGTTTCGTATGAACGTACGGCATCCAGGTTGCTTACCTGGATATGCGCTCCGAAACCTACCACCTTCTCACGCACCTCGCTCTTGAACCCGACAATTACGGACACAGCAATAATCATCACCGCCAGTCCGATGGCAATGCCAATCATGGCGATGAGCACGGCAGGCCGGGAAACCTGCTTGCCCGGCTCCGAGTTGCGATAGATACGAAGGGCTATAAAGCGGGATAAGTCCATATTCATTATTCCGTACGTCCCGGATACGCCTCCAATGCTTTCTGAAGTACCAAAAGAGCACGGTTCAAATCGTCCTTCTTCAGCACGTATGCTATACGGACTTCGTTACGCCCGGAGCCGGGTGTTGTATAGAAGCCGGAGGCAGGAGCCATAAAGACCGTCTGGCCTTCGTATTCAAATTCAGAAAGGCACCATGCGCAGAACTTGTCCGAATCATCTACCGGCAACTTGGCCATCGTATAGAAAGCCCCCATCGGGATGGGCGAATAGACACCGGGAATACGGTTCAAACCATCAATCAGGCATTTACGGCGCTCCACATATTCATCGTACGTATCACGCAAATAGTCTTCACCGGCATCCAAAGAAGCCTCGGCAGCAATCTGGCCGATTAAAGGAGGACTGAGGCGCGCCTGGCAGAACTTCATTACGGCATCGCGTATCTCTTTGTTTTTCGTTATCAGCGCACCGATACGGATACCGCATTCCGAATAACGCTTGGACACGGAATCAATCAATACCACATTATTCTCAATACCCTCCAAATGGCAGGCTGAGATATAGGGAGAACCCGTGTATATGAATTCACGATACACTTCATCCGAGAACAGGAACAGATCATACTTCTTCACAAGGTCGCGAATCTGGTTCATCTCACGACGGGTATAAAGATAACCGGTAGGATTGTTGGGATTGCAAATCAAAATGGCACGGGTGCGTTCGTTTATCAGCTCTTCGAACTTTTCCACCTTAGGCAATGAGAAACCTTCTTCAATGGTGGTGGCAATCGTACGTATCTTTGCTCCGGCAGAAATGGCAAACGCCATATAGTTGGCATAGGCCGGTTCGGGAACAATAATCTCATCACCCGGATTCAGGCAGGCAAGAAACGAAAACAACACCGCTTCCGAACCGCCGGAAGTTATGATGATGTCATCAGCCGTCAGATTGATATTATATTTCTGATAGTAGCCCACCAATTTCTCGCGGTAGCTGCGGTATCCTGCACTGGGACTATATTCCAACACTTTCCGGTCTATATTGCGTATCGCATCAATCGCGACTTGCGGTGTAGGCAGGTCGGGTTGGCCGATATTCAGGTGAAATACATGTACGCCTCTTTGTTTGGCAGCATCTGCCAAAGGGGCAAGCTTTCTGATAGGAGATGCAGGCATCTCTACTCCGCGAATGGATATTGTTGGCATGAGATAATTTACTATTAACGATTGACGATTGATATTGCTATCATTTGATTATTAAAGTGCAAATGTAGCGATTTATTTGAAACCCAAAGGATGCATAGACATAAAAACTTTAAAAACCTTATCTATATTAAAAACGCTATGTTATTTATAGAGAAGTTTCTGCTCCGTGACCATTGTCAATTAATACTTTCATTGCGTCTCTGTTTATTTGTTTATACTACCCATTGTTCTTTCCCTTTTGCCGGATTTAAAAATCCTTATGCTTATATCCGTCTGATTACAAATCCGACGGGACGGGAAACTGGCTCCCGATAGTTCACTTTGTTCTGGGCTTTCCGTTATCTGTTACATTTGCCCCTGAGGCAATGGTAATTGTCCCGCAAGTGCTCCCGCTCGCTCCAGGACCGATACCCGGCCAAGCACCATCATTACCTCCAGTAGCATTTATCGTTCCTCCGTTAATGGTGATATCTCCACAACTAGCATGATAATCACCACTGCCTATACCGGCAGAATTATGTCCTCCAAAGGCTGTAACAATGCCTCCGTTAATTGTAATATCACCAAATTTTCTATAATAAACGCCAGAACCTATCCCTGCCCCATTCATACCGCGTGCATCCGCGGTGATTTGACCTCCATTTATGATAATATTACCTTTTCCGGATAAACAACCCTCATTGTTAAGCCCATTCCCTTTAAGGTCTAGTACATCAGTATCCCCCCCATTAATGGTCAATGTTTTACCTTCTGCAATAACAATGGCTGCCCACTTGGTATTCGTTCTTTTTACTGAATTGTTCCCGGACAATATGATTGTAGCATTACCTTTGACGTCTATCTGATTTTCTTCTACTTTTATATTTTCCAAGGTAACTTTCGTACCGTCACCAGATATGGTTATATTATGAGTAAATGGTGTCTTTCCATCCCCTTTAATGGTTACTTCTCCGCGAACTGTAAAATCTTCCGTTTGCTCTGACAAATCTACTTCGGGTGTATAGACCGTTAACGTTATGGTGTGTATCGTACCTGCATTCAATTGAGTAATGCCGCCGGTTATTGGGATGATGGTTGTTTTTTCCGCTGAGGTCAGTTGGATGAAAGTCGAAGCTTCTATATTCTGTGGTACAAGATTGGCCTCATAATATTTGCCATTCTTCATAGTTAAAATATAATCTTGCGTCGTTCCCTCCGTCACATTTCCCTCGCTGTGAGTGCAGGAAGTGTAGCCTTTCACTTTGACGGCGGTCACTTTGCTTGCTCCCACGCCTTGCAACTTCACCCGTACTTTTGCCAGTTGATGAGTGAAAGCTAAGGTCGGATTACTGTTATAGCTACCCCTAGCCGTACCTTTCAGCACATACGCTAACCCTTGGCTTTGGTCGGAAAGATTAACAGTAGTAGAGACGGGATACCAGCCCGTCACCGTTTGCTCTTCGGTGCTCAGCCAATAAACGGGAGTATTGGTGTTTTTGATTTTTCCGTCAGCATTCAGCGTGTAGCTGCCTGTCCGGGTATCTGCACCGATGCGCACTCCGATTACATCACCTTCGCTCCATTGGCTGTTGCCATCCGGTTTTTCCGACACGCGTGTCTGCACACCTCCGCTATTATTCTGCGTGGCGGTGAACGTCAGCGGATACATCCCTTCGAGCGGAGGAGTTCCCGCTCCGTCGCCGTCCGGCAATGTCTCGTTATCGCATGAAGCAAGCAGAAAAGTGCTTGCCAGCAGGCAGTAGGTAAATAGTTGTTTTATTTTCATCGCTGTTATTTTTTTATCGTTTACTTTCTTCTTGTGCCACCGACGGTTGCGAAACCGCCGGTCGTCACCTCTGTAAGGTACGCCTCCGGGTTTGACGCTTTAGCGCCCGGCGGTGGCTGTTGTTGTCTTTAAAGCACTACCCGCTGAATCTCGGTAATGGTTCTCTAAGAGAAGGGATTACACCTCCGGCCTTGCTTGCCTTATACAGGCTTATCCCAACGGATTCTCGTTCTTGTCGCCGACGAGGGATTACATGGTTGCGTCACCGCTGCCGGTGCCACCGTCGGTCCATTTTCCAATGGTGCATCCGCTGACTTCCAGACCTTTCTTCTTGGCGGTAATAGTGTAGGTATAGGTATTACCGGCTTCCAGATTGGGATTGATATTAGTACTGTTCTTATAGGTTTGTCCCCCTATGGTAGCTTGGAAATTCAAAGCCGAACCTGAACAGTTCTGAGGCAGAAGGACGAGCGTATAGGTACGTTTGTATTCGTTTCCCTTATCTTCTTTCACGCATTCGGTGATATCCCAACCGCTAACAGTGGCTGTTCCTGTAGTTGCCGCCGTTCCGGTAGCTACTCCGCCTGATACAGCCAAAGTAAATGTACCGTCGTGTATCAGTCCGCCCAACTTATAGGTGCTGGCATCGTCACAGACAGCTTTAGCTTCCTCTTCGGTAAAGCCATCGGCAGTTGAGCCTACAATGACCAGTTTCAGTTGTGCCATTTTGTGCTTGAACCGGCAATCAGTACCGCCGCTGTTATCCTTGAACTCCACTGCCGGATTGATTTTGGAAGCCGCTGCTCCGCAGGCAAACAGGAAATCAATCTTTGCCTGATTGGCATCGGTATTGTTGTCCTTAGTATTGACTGCAATGGCACCGGGCAAGGTGCTCGCACCGGCACTTGTCGCATAAGGATAATAAGCGGCAAAGGTCACTGTTTCAGTGGCATCCTGAAAGAAGATACCCAGACCTGTTTCCGCCTCAAACGCAGCGGGACTGCCACCTTGCTTTGTCGTGTATTTCACATTCTTGTAGCGGTCAACCATGCCACTGACAGTACCGCTGCCGCCGGATTGTTCTACTTTAGTAACCATCACGCCTATTTCATCGTTCTTGGTCCATGTGTCGTCCGTGTTTACGGCACGCGTCACCGCGCCCAGCCCTGCTGTAACCCGTGCTTCCACCGGGCCGTTGTTTATCTCATTTTCATCGTTGCTGCAAGCGGCCAGCATCGTGGCTACGGTTGCAATCATAAAAAATTTCACTTTCATAATTTCTAAGGATTCATTCGTTTATATCATTGTTTATTTTTTAGTTGGCATCCACGGTATTGCCCCCTTCCGGATTCCATGCCTCAATCTGTCCGGTTACTTCCACTCCGGTACGGTTCAACCGTACGGTATAGGTGTACTTGCTTCCACCTGCCAGTTCCTTGTTCATATCCCAGATGAAAGGTGCATCGTGCCCGTTGTTCAGGTCGAACTCAAAGGTGCGTGAAGCGGCGGCGGGAAGCAGAATCGCTTCGTAAACGTATGCGTCAGCCTGCTTGTAGAGGGTAATGTCTGCGGCGGCGGCATCGTCCTTCAGCACTCCGGAGGTGAGATCGAATGTGGCGGTGGTCTTCTGTCCGTTTACCTTCACCGTCAGTCCATCCAGGTCGCTGTCGCTGACCCCTTCGCCCGGCTCTACGGTAAGCACTATTTTGCAAAGCTGATGCTTGAAGGTGAGTGCCGCGGCTTTATCCGTTTTCTTCTTTCCTTTTACATTATCGGAATACATCAGGTCGAGGGCTTCCTGGTCGGTCTGCGTGGCTACATTGACAGCATAGAGGTAATGCGCTGTCGTTTCCTCTTTTGTGACGCTTCCCTGCGGATAGTAGGCATAAAAATCCACCTCGCTGTCATCCATCGGATAGTAGATGGTGCTTCCGTCGGCTTTGAAACCATTTGTTTTCCCGGCATCCACCACGTAGCGGATATTTTCCGCTCCCTCGCTGATCTGCTCCGGCAGGAATGTTTGTCCGGCTTTCACCATAAAGATGCCGATGGCATCCGCCGGCGACCAGGTCTGGTCAACCGCCCGGGTTTCCGTCACTCCCACGGAGGCGGTGAACTCTACGGGCACAGGCTGCCCGTCTGTACCTGTCAGTTCGTTCTCGTTGTTGCTGCATGCGGCAAACGTAAGTGCCGCGACGGCCATAATCGGATATTTTTTCATTTTCTGTTGAATTATGATTTCACTTCATTGTTTATTCGGCACTGCCGGGTTCACCGCCTTCATTGCCTTCGTTCCAGTCAACGATGGTGGCTGTTACATCAAGGCTTGTGCGATTGATGGTAATGTCATAGATGTTTTTGTCTCCTTGCTTGAAGGATTTGCTGTCCGGTATATCCCATCTGAATACCTCTCCGGTTCCGGCAAGCGTGAAGACGAGTTGCCTGCCCGCCACGATGGGGTTGATGCCTTCCGGTCCGGTAGTGGGAAGCAGGATGGCCACGGCGGAAGTGCCGGATGCCGCTGTGTTCAGGGCAATGGTTTGCACCGGTTCCGAAGCCACGCTGAAAGTCTCGGACAGCGGACTGTAACTCCCCTTCGCACGCTGGTTGGTGATTTCCACTTCCAGCCCGGCGAGGTCTTCGGCGGCCATGCCGTTTCCGGCGGCAATGGTCAGGCTGAGCTTGGTCAGGCGGTGAGTGAAGGCCAGGGAGACCTTGCTGTGATTTTTATCCAAAGGTTCGTCTGCCGTACTTACTGTTTTAGCGGTCATCAGGTCGATGGCCGCCTGGTCGGTCTGGCTGCCGGCATCCACCGAAAGGGCGCCGTCCGTCAACGCCGCTTCAAACGGGTAGTAGGCGAGGAAATCCGTTGCGGAACCATCCACGGGGAAATAGACCGTATTGTCGGGGGCGGGACTGAACTTTCCGTCTCCTTCGGCGGTGATATACCGGCGGTTCTCCGCCCCTTCGGCAATGTCCATGCTTCCGGCATCCACCATATAGATGCCGATGGCATCCCCTTTGTTCCAGTCCTTGTCTTGCGCACGGGTCTGTATGCTGATGCCACCGCTCACCTGGAGGGATACGCGTGTGTCATTCCCGGTGTCCGTATCCGTGTCGTTACTGCAACCGGGCAGCAATGCTGCGACGGCAAAAACCAATAATGCTTGCTTTTTCATTCTGTCTTTTATTATTTTAATTCAATATTCTTAGTGTATGTCGATATGTCCGTTATCCACCTCTTTCCAGTCCGTGATGGTTGCGTCCATTCCGGCTTCCACGGGCAATTTGAGCGTGGCGTCCAGTTCCAGCGGTTCCATATCGGCTTCACCGAAGTTCTTCAAGGCTTCGGTCAGATCGCTTGTAAGGGTGTGCACATATCCGTCGGGCAAGGTGATGGCAAGCGTCAGTATCTGCTTTTCACCGGGCATGGCACCCAGCAGGCGTTGGGTGGCGGACAATACCGGTTGTCCTCCTGCACGCATCCTTCCGGCGTCCGTACCGGGGGCAAAATCGAGCACGACTGCCTTTCCTTCGGCGGCGGTAATCGCTCCGTCCCTTAAATCGATGGCGGAAGCGATGCCTGTCAGGGTGGCGGAGGTCGCAGTGATGCGCTCTTCGTCGCCGGGGTTCAGCTTCAGTGCCAGGGTCAGGCTACGGATGCGCTGCTCCATCTTCACGGTCACCTGTAGGGTGTCGTCCTTCACGATTTCCAGTTCCTCCGCTCCCGAAAACAGGTAGCCGGGTGTTGGTTCCAGCGTGCCGTCAGCCA